>MKWU01002660.1_pt1:7500-25920 | contig 25920 bp, 13 predicted proteins | sample 809101 | NCBI WGS metagenome assembly MKWU01 (sample SAMN05860141, study PRJNA318959) | sponge metagenome | host: Aplysina aerophoba | place: Slovenia: Piran, Adriatic Sea, Gulf of Piran | collected 2013-05-07 | reverse complement strand
GCACACCGGCCGCCTGGAGGACCGGGTCCGCCAGCTTGAACGTCAGCTGGCGCTGTTGCGCGACTGTCCGCAGGCGCTGACGGATCCGCCTCCCGAAGAGCCGGTGCCCGTGCCCGCGGAAGAACCCGCCCCACCACCTGATGAACCCACCCCACCACCTGATGAACCGGAGGATCACTCGGAGTTCGACAGCCGCCTTGCCGACGCCGGCGGGCAGGTGAGCGAGGAGTTGACGGTGACACTCATCTGGAATGATGACTCCGATCTCGACCTTGAGGCGCATTGCCCCGGTGGTGGCGCGGTGGGGGTCGTTGCGCGAGGCTGTGATGGCGGCATTCTTGATGTGGACGCCAACGGGTATGGATCCGGCGGCTTGAGAATGATGGCAAGACCGGTGGAGAATATCCGTTTCCAGGGTGAGGCGCGGGAAGGAGAGTACTGGGTTCGCATCTCGATCGCAGAGGGCTACGAGGCTGCTGGAGGAAATGACCGCCGGCGCAACCTGGGGCGGCATCCGTTCAGCGTCAGGGTCATCTCACGGGGAGAAGTGACAGTGTTCGAGGAGGTCCATGAAGGCCTCGGCCGTGGCGATGTCTGGCTGAGTTTCACGCACGAATGAGGGAAAGACCCTATCGATGCCCGAAACCCTTGTGACCCGTACCCTTGCAGAGGGCCTGAGACCGCTCGGGACCGCCTCGCAACGCAACCCCGCGCTGATCACGGAAACGTTGCGGGCGCATCTCACCCCGGCCCATGTCCTCCTCTTCTGTGAGCCGTCACCGACCCCTGACGGTGTGGCCACGGACTGGTACGCACAGTGCAGCGGGGCTGTGCGGCAACTCGACAGTCTCGACGACGAAGAGGCCTCTGCCGTCCGTTCTCGTCTGGGTGAACTGGTCGGGGACATCCTCGCCCTGGCCGATCGTCTGGAGACCGCCGGCAGCCAGTCGGATCAGCGACTGGCGGAGGCACTGCGCAATGTTGTCGAGGTGCCGGCCAGCGATGCCATCTGGCTCATTGGCGACCAGCCGGTCCTTGTTACCTGGGGCCACACACGCGACATCGACAAGGCGCCACGCGGCATCATCCGCCGGTTCATACCCGCGAGACCTCCTCCGTCCCCGCCATCTCCGTCCGAAGCAGTTGGGAATGTGGCGGCGGCGCCGGACCGGCAAGGATCCGCGACCGACGTGTTGTGGTGGCTGGGCTGGCTCTTGCTGGCGGGACTCGTCTTCCTGGTGTTCTGGTTGCTGGTTGCTCCCTGTGCCGTGGTGTTGCCGGGCCTGGCACCCATCGGCAGCTGCCCACCCGCTTCCTCGATGGCGATCGTCGAGGAACGGGACATTCTTGACACACTCGAGAACCGTGTCGCCATGCTGGAACGCGAACTCGCGCTTCTCGACGGCGACTGCCGGGAAGAGCCCAGAGACGCGACCGATACCGTGCTGGAGGAAGGGGGGGCCCTGGGAGCAGTCAACGTCATCCTGTCCTGGCAGGGCAGCGCCGATCTTGACCTTTCCCTGCGCTGTCCCGGCGGCGGAGAGATCAATCTCGGCAACATGCAGGCCTGTGGCGGTGAACTCGACATTGATGCCAATGTCAGCTCGACGTTGCCGGCGCCGGTCGAGAACATCGTCTTCGAGGACATGCCTGGCACCGGAACCTACCCGGTCGAGGTCCATCTCTATAGTTACAGGAACGATGACCGGGGCGCGCCAAAGCATTTCACGCTGACCGTCATCATCGACGGCGAGGAAACGGTTCACAATGGTACCGTCGACGGTGACAATGCGTGGTGGCGCACGGATGTCGCGATAGGAGGCGAATGATGAGGGAGAAGGAATCCATCCTTCGCCCGGTTCCCGACTGGGGAGACGATATCACGCTGGTTCCCTTCAGTGGTGTCCAGATGCTCGACTTCGGGTTCGATCTCGACAGTGTGCCGTTCCGTTCCCGGCGCTTCATCGAGCGGATCACGCAGGAAGAAGGCGGCGATGCCACCTGCGATCTCATCCCTCTCTCCGATGACGAGGATCGCAACGACGAGATTCGTGCTGGAGGGAACATCGATGACATCGAGTATGGCTTCCGGGCGGTGCAGGGCCTCGAACCCTTCCTCGAGAAATGGGTTCCGGTGCCCGTCTTGCGCATCAGGCCGGGTCTGGGTTCCGACCGCAGCGAGCGCTTTGATGACGGTCCATTCGGATGGGCCCGGATGCGGGTGGTCGAACTCGCCCGCAGCGATCCCGATACCGGTCATACGCACCGTATCCAGATCGCATTCGATACGGCGCTCGTCGCCGAGGGAGCGGGAGGGCGCTATCTGCAACCCCTCTTCAAGGACAGTGAGGACGAACGGGAGTTTCGTCTGGTCAGCAGTCCCGACCACGTCACTCCGTTCCTCACCTTTGTCCAGGATGACGAAACGCTCTCGGCGAAGGTGGATACCCAGGCCTGGGTGGCTGACTGGATCGAAGAGATCTTCATCGAGTTCAAGAAGGCAAGGGTCGGCAAACGTGCCCTCAGGGACGAGGATTTTCCCTACCGTTTCGAACATCTTGCACGGTTCCTGACACTCCTCGCATTCATCGAGCTTGCGGTCAGGGCGCCACGCATCAAGCTTGTGGACGTGGTGTCCGATGAAGCCCGGCATGCGCCGCTCGATGTCGACCTGGTTCTCGACATCGGCAACAGCAGGACCTGCGGCATTCTCATCGAGAGTACGGCTGGCCAGACCTCGGTCGATCTTTCGAATTCCTACGGACTGGAGATACGTGACCTGTCGAGACCGGAGCGTCATTCGACCGGTCTGATCGACAGCAGGGTCGAGTTCGCGGCGGCGGAGTTCGGACGCGAGCACATCGCCCGGCGGTCGGGGCGCCGGGACGCCTTCCAGTGGCCATCGATCGTGCGGACCGGCCCGGAAGCCAACCGCATGGTTCGCCAGGAGGAAGGCACCGAGACGACTTCGGGCCTGTCCTCGCCCAAGCGCTACCTGTGGGATCTCGAACCATCGGTGAGCGAATGGCGATTCCAGAATCACGTGGACGCGCAGAACATGCCGCGCATTGCCCGGTCCGCGTGCCGTTATCTCAACGACAATGGCGATGTCATCGAGCAGGTCAGGCGCGACATCGCGGACCGTCTGCGTGACAGGAGGGACGCGAAGGTCGACATGGCGATCAAGCCGAGGTTTTCCCGCTCGGCTCTCTACGGATTTCTCGTCGGAGAACTGATCAGCCATGCGCTGGTGCAGATCAATGACCCGGCATCCAGGGCCCGACGGGCGCGCTCTGCCGTACCTCGGCGCCTGCGCACGGTCATCCTCACCCTGCCCTCGGCAACACCCATGCAGGAGCAGGCCATCATTCGTTCCAGGGCCGAGGGAGCGGTTCGTCTGGTCTGGTCGATTCTCGGCCTTGTGGAAGACGCTGCTGCCACCTGTTCCCGGCCAAGGCTGGTTGTTGACTGGGATGAAGCGAGTTGTACCCAGCTGGTTTGGCTCTACACCGAGATCGCCCGCAAGTTCGAGGGCAGGATCGACGAGTACATGGCGCTCAAGGGGCGGCCCAGAGTCCAGGAAGAAGGCGGGGCTCCGGAAAACTCCATTCGAATCGCCTGTATCGACATTGGCGGTGGAACCACCGATCTCATGGTGACCTCCTACTTTGGTGAAGGCGACAGGCTCATGACCCCGCGTCAGGTGTTTCGCGAGGGTTTTCGGATTGCCGGCGACGATGTCACGCGCGAGGTCGTGGCGTCGATAGTGCTGGGCCGCATCGCAGATTCCATCGAGGCTGCAGGCGGCGTCTACGTACGTGAGCGACTGCGCGAACTCTTTGGCGGCGATGTGGGTGGCATGGATCAGCGGATGCGCCAGATGCGCCGGCAGTTTTCCCTGAGGATTCTGGGTCCCTTGGCGGTTGCCACGTTGAATGCCTGCGAGAACATCGCGGAAGATGCCACGATCGAAATCCGTGTGGCTGACGTCCTCGGTTATCGCGAGGACGAGAACGGAACTCCGGAACTTGACGTTCCTTCAGGGCTTGTCGCCTATCTCGAGGACCCGGCTCGGGAGGCCGGGGCCCGCGATTGGCGCCTTGCCGACACCACGATGAGGGTTCGCCGTTTCGAAATCGATGCATCGGTGCGCGGCGTTCTGCAGAAAGCCCTGCAGGACATGGGCAAGGTGATCGACCATCTCGGCGTCGACGTGATCCTGCTGACCGGACGGCCGTCCAGACTGCCGGCAGTCCGTGCATTGATCCGTGACATGATGATCGTGCCGCCGGATCGCCTGGTGTCGATGCATCGCTACCGAGTCGAGGAGTGGTATCCCTTCCGCGATCCCGTGACCAACGAGGTCGGCGACCCGAAGAGTACGGTGGCGGTGGGAGGCATGCTGTGCGCTCTCAGTTCGAGCCGCATAGCCAATTTCCGCCTGCGCTCCGAGCGCCTGCAGATGCGTTCCACGGCCCGATTCGTCGGCGTCATGCACACCGCAGGCCAGATCTTTGACAAGGACGTGCTCTTCGCCGATGGCGACAACAGGGCGTCGGGCGATGTCGTCGAGGAGGAGGCGGTGCTGCCTGTCTACAATCCGGTGCACGTGGGATTCCGCCAGATTGCCGATGAGAGGTGGACGACAACACCCCTCTACCTCCTCGACTTTGCCAATGAGAGCGTGTTGAAACGTCCCCTTCCGGTGCGGGTGACACTGAGACGGCGCGATTCCTATGCGGATCCCGAGAATCCTGAGCATGTTCTGCGCCTCGAGGCGGCCAGGGAGGCATTCGTGATCGATTATGTCGAGGACGGCGAGGGCGATGTCTGTCACCGCGACGATGTCAGGCTGCGTCTGCAGACTCTCGGGCCCGAGGACCACTACTGGCTCGATACCGGCATCGTCCGGCTGGCCTGATGGATAAGGTATGTGATGAGCGAGAGCGCTGAAGGATTGGCGAAACGTTGCCTCGCGGTGGCGGATCTGGCCAGCCGCGCCGGAGCCTGGATCGGCGATGACGCCAACCGGGACAAGGTTGGCGCCCAGGGACCTGCGTTTGACCGGGATTTTCGCCGGGCGCGGTTCCGTGCCGGCAAGCTTGCCACGGCGGCGGGGCGGAACATGTGCGTCGGTGTCTACGGACCGAGCCAGGCCGGCAAGTCATATCTCATTTCGGTGCTCGGTCGGCCAAAGGGAGGCGATCTCGTGGCGGCTTTTGACGGCGTCGGCCGCCCGGTCACCTACCTCGACGAGATCAATCCGGAGGGACAGGGAGAGTCAACGGGTCTTGTCACCCGGTTCACCACGCAAAAGGTGCCGGCGCCGGCGGGTTATCCGGTCAGGGTCAACCTGCTGTCGCAAGCGGATATCGCGAGGGTGTTGATCAATGCCTTCGCCGAGGATGGCGACAACACGGAAGCTCCGCCGTCAGCGGAAGAACTCGAACACTTGCTGAAGACGGCACAAGGGAAGGCGAGTGCCGCCGGGAAGGCAATGACCGTGGAGGAGATGTGGGATGTGCAGGACTACATCGCCAGTCACTTCGGTCACCTCGCCTACTTTGCTTCCCTGGCAGACTACTGGAGTCGTGCGGCTGATCTTGTGCCGCGGGTCAACCTGGCCACACGAACCGAACTCCTCGCCGTTCTCTGGGGGCGCCATGCGCCCCTGACGGACCTCTACCTCGCGCTCGCCACGCATCTTGAAGCGCTCGGGGGGGCACACGATGCCTTCGTTCCTCTCGAGGCCCTCATTCCACGCGAGACCTCGATCATCGATGTCCAGACCCTGAAAGATCTGGATCGCGAGTCCCGCGGCGGTCATGACGCGGTTGAGGTGACAACCGGGGATGGCGCCGTGGTGCGCATCAGAAGGGGACATCTGTGTGCCATGGTGGCCGAGATGATCGTGCCCATGGCCGACGTGCCGTGGGAGTTCATGCAAAGGACTGATCTTCTCGACTTTCCCGGCACACGGAACCGCTTCACCCATGATCTCGACCGGTTCCTCGTCCAGGGCGAATCGCCGGTTTCCCAGCTCTTCCTGCGCGGCAAGGTCGCCTATCTCTTCGATCGCTATGTGGCCGAGCAGGAAATGACCTCGATGATCCTGTGCGTCGGTGATGGCAACATGGAGGCGAAGGATCTTCCGGGACTTGTGGAAAACTGGGTGGCGGCAACGCACGGCAACACGCCTGCCCGGCGCGCCGAAGCACGGTGTATCCTGTTCTTTGTGCTCACCAAGTTCGATACACTGCTGGTTGAATCCGGTGGATCCGGAGATGATCCGGTCACTCGGTTCGAAAGGCGCATCCAGAATTCGATGGCTGAACCCTTCGGAAAGATGGCTGGCGCCTGGATCAACGAGTGGACGCCGCACACTCCGTTCACCAACACCTACTGGATGCGCAATCCGACCTACGAAACGCCATTGATGGCCTATGATGCGAACCGCCGAGAAGCCGCCATCCGAGAGGACATGACGAGCCGGCTCGAAACCCTGCGCCAGGGGGCGGTGACGGCGCCGCTGGCTCAGCGTCACTTCACCGATCCCCAGGCGGCCTGGGACGCAGCGTTGACGATAGACGATGGGGGTGTCACCAGGCTGGCGGAGGCGTTGGCCGATGTTTGCCACATCGAGACCAAGCTTGACCAGGTCCGTGATCAGCTGGATATCCTGATCGACGGTATCCAGCGTCCGATCGCCAGGTTCCATGTGTCTTCGGATCTCGAGGAGAGGCTGGCCCTGAGGAGGGAAGCCGCTGACAGCGTTCTCGACAGCCTCGACATGTGCTTCGACGACAACCGGTTCGCCGAACTTCTCGAGGATCTGATGATCAACCCGGCGGTCGTTGCCGACCGCATGGCGCGCGTGCCTGCCGATATCTTCATTGTCGCCGAAGGCCAGCAACCCCCGCCGGATGATTCGGCGACGACCGGCAGGCAGTCTGCAAGGCCCCGCCCCGGAGGGCGGCGGCAGGAGAGGCCGGGGGAAGCGAAACCTCCCGTGGAGACCGGGGAGGGACCAAGGACACGGCGCATGACCATGGAAGGCTTCCAGGCAGAGCGTGCCCTTACGACGTGGATCGACGGTCTGCATGATCTTGTTGCCCGCCCGGAGTGGCGGCGGCGGTTCAGCCTCACAGAAAAGACGGCAAGTGATCTTGTAACCGAACTCATCGAGGCGGCCCGGCGTCTCTCTCTCCATGATGACATCGTGACCGTGCTCGGAAAGTGGAACTTCTCGCTCCACTCCGACCGCCGCGCCGCTCCGGCGGCGGCGATTGCTGCCGACACCGTCAACTCCTTCGTCGCCCGCCTCGGCATGGACAGGTTGCCGCAGGACAGGCGTCCGCATGTTGAGCTGGAAGGAAGCGGCTCCCGCCCGGTGTTCCAGGAGCAGCCCACCAGGGACGATGCCACGACCTTTTCCTTTGCTTCCGACACAGGCGCCGAAGAGCAGTTTGTCGACTGGACCCATGCCCTCTTCCGGATATTCGAAGACAACGCCCGGAGCATGGGCGGAGAGACCGTGGACATGGAGCAGAACCTGGTGCTCGGCGAGATTATCGGTGCGCTCGAGGCGAACAGGACGGGTTCATGACCTTCAGGATCATTCCGGACCCGCGCCATCCGTTGGGAGGCCACGCTCTCCTCACTACAGACGAGGGACAGTCGACAGGCAATGGTCAGCTGACCATTCGCCGATCCTATGACGGGCGCTACCTCGGAGCGTCCGGTTGGCAGCTGGCCAAGGCGACGCTCGGACCTCTGGCGTCGGCCTCGAACGGCCTCATTCTCGGGCCCGATGTAGTCCGTCATGTCGATGAATTCGACAACCTCGAGATCTCGTTCGAGGGTGGCAGCACCGGCAGTGTCGTATGGCCCGGCAATGTCCTTCCCCCTCCCGATGAGGCGCGCGGCGGTGGCCTCGGTGGTGGTGTGACGGAGCCCGTTCCGGACATTCCCGTGGTGGCGACAGGGGCGACTGAAGCTGAAGACAAGGGCGATCCGCCTCCGGTCGAAGCACCTCCCGCCTCACGTCGCGGCACGTACCTCGTCCTCGCCCTGGTGGTCGTGGTCCTTGCAATCGCGGCGGCCCTCTATGTCCTGCGGGACGATTTCGCCCGAACGCGCACGGCGGAGATCGGACTGGAATGCAGCGATGATGCCGTGACCGATGTCACAGAGACGGGCATGCTGCTCGAATGGGTCGAACGATGCGGGACTGCGCAGGGAGTTACTCCGCAAACACGGTTGTGGGTTGTCGAGAGACTGATTGGCGAGACACCGGAAGCGCTTGTCATCATGGGCCGTTGGTACGATCCGGCCGTTGAAGCGGGTTCGTCTCCTTTCGAGCGGCCAGCCATCGAGATTGCAGCGCGCTATTACGCCGAGGCCGCCACGGCCGGGGTTGATGGCGCCCAGGATCTTCTGGATGACGCCTGCGGGCGTCTCGATGCAGGCAACTTCATGCAGAACGAAGCCATCACTCTCTACTGTGGAGGGGGACAATGATGCGTTCTTGCCTCATGGCGCTCACCGTTGTTGCGGTCCTTGCGGGTGTGGCCGGGCCGGCCGCGCAGGCCCAGGAGGGGAGGCCGCTTCTGATCGATGGCACGAGCACACTCTACCAGCGTGTTCTCACGCGCCCTGGCACGCCACGCTTCAACGCGCCCGATGGCGTTGTCCAGGATCGCTATCCTGCCTTCCAGCCCCTCTACGTGTTTGCCCGTGACGGTTCCTGGCTCCAGGTCGGCGGTGCTGCGGGGATGCCGGCCGAAGGATGGGTGAGCGAGGATGCCACGATCGATTGGCGCTACAACGTCGTTGCCGCCTTCACAAGCACTGCAGGCAGGGAACGCCAACTCCTCTTTTCCGATCTCGAGTCGCTGGACAGCCTGATCCAGAGCGAGGCCGCGGTGTCCCTGGCCCGCGAACTGAGGCACGCCATTGACGAAGGAGGATCCGGGGACGATTCGGGCGTGGTCTCCATTGAACCGGCCGAGTACGTCGACATCAACGATGCCGAAACCTTCTACATCCTGCCGATCCTCGAGTTCCACGAGGATTTCCATCCCATGAGCGCGGATCTGTTTTTGAAGATGCGCGTCGCCTCGGTCCCGTTGCGGGGCGAATCGAGCAGCGAGACTCCGGTACCGGAAGACGTCATCCAGGACTCCGATGCCGGCATCATGATCGTGCTCGACACCACACGGTCTATGGCGCCTTTCATTGCCGAAACCCTCGAGGTCATGGAAGAGGAGATCCGCAGGATTGCGAACACCGAGACCGGCGAGAGGGTGCATTTCGGCATCATGGGCTTCCGTGACAATCCCGACGCCGCAGAGGGAATCGACTACAGGGTGCGCGTCTTTGCGCCTTTCGACAGGGCCGGCGCCGTTGATGCGCCACTTGCCGCGCTCTCGTCCATGGAAGTCGCCGGGATATCCACGCCCGGTTACAACGAGGACAGCCTTGCGGCCATTCGCCACGCCCTCGAGGAAACCGACTGGGCGCCCAATGGCGTGGAGTTCGTGAAGAAACTCGTCATCCTCGTGACCGATGCCGGGCCGAAGAGTGCGCGTGATCCCAATGCCGAGACCGACATCAATGCTATCGCTCTCCAGGCGATGGCAAGGGAACAGGAGGTCGGCATCATTGTCATCCACCTCCTCACGCCGGATGGGGTGGCGAACCACGAGTATGCGGCGCGCCACTACCGGGATCTCGCCGCTGCACTCGGTCATGTCTTCTACTATCCGGTGACCGGTGGCCGGCAGGACTTTGGCGCCGAGATCCGTTCGACCATCACCAGGGTCATGTCCCAGGTTTCCAGAAACCTCGAGGGTGAACTCACCGAGGTGCCAGAGCCCGACGAGACGGGTGCATTGCCCGAGGGTGCGGAACTCGATGTGCTCGGACTGGCCATGGAGCTCGCCTATCTCGGGCGTGTTCTCGAGACACGGGCACCGGACGTGTTCGAGGCCTGGGTGGCCGACCGTGCGCTCGAGGATTCACGCAAGGTGGCGGTCGAACCGCGCCTGCTGATCACGAAGAACCAGCTGTCGTCTCTGCGCGACGTACTTGCTGCCGTGCTCGAGGTCGGGGAGAGCACCCAGACGGGTGGAACGGCAAACGATTTCTTCAGCCAGCTTCAGGGTGCTGTGTCGCGCATGGCCCAGGATCCCGACAGGCTGGTCAATACCGATTTCAACACCCTGGGGAGTGCATTTGGCGAGTTTCTGGAGGGACTTCCCTATCAGAGCCGGGTGATGGAGATCACCCAGGAGCGCTGGGACAACATGGGAACGGGACGACGCCAGATCATCGATGACCTGAGAAGCCGTTTCCTGCTCTACGAACGCTGGCATGACGATCCCTCCCTTTGGGTGGCGCTCTACGACAACGCTCCCGACGGCGAGCATGTCTATGCCATGCCTTTTGGAGCACTGCCCTGACAAGGGCGGCGATGCGGTTCGTCCTCGAGCGCGTGACGCGCACCCTCGAGAGTTCCACCCGCAGGTTCGAACTCGACATTCCGGCCTTTAGAGTGGATCGCGGTGAGGTGATTGCCCTTGTCGGTGACAGCGGTTCGGGCAAGACGGCGATGATGGAACTTCTCGCCCTCGCGGCGGCACCCGACGAGGGCGGGCGTTTCGTGCTGACCGGCGATGAGGAGGTCGACATCGCCGGGCTGTGGCGTCACGCAAGGTTGAAGGATCTCGCCGCGGCAAGGAGCCGGCAACTCGGATTTGTCGCACAGACAGGTGGACTCCTCGAGTTTCTGACGGTGAGGGAGAATGTGGCCCTCGCCCAGGATGTCGCCGGCCGGCATGACCGTCACCGCGTCGAGCGGCTGGCCAGGACACTGGGTATCGATGGTGTCCTCGATGAACGTCCGGCCAGACTTTCCATCGGCCAGCGTCAGCGAACCGCGATCCTGCGGGCCCTTGCCCATCGCCCCGCCTTCGTCATCGCCGATGAACCGACCTCGGCGCTCGATCCCGGCACGGCCCGCGAGGTCATCGATCTCCTTCTCGAGACGGCGTCAGGGGAGGGGGCCGGCATCCTTGTCTCGACGCACAACGTTGCGCTCATGGCCCATGCCGGCGTCGAGACCGTCCACGTTGTGCCCGCTCCGGGAGCGTCCCACTGGGTCAGCCGCGTGGAACGCCGTCGATGATCCTTGTCCGCCTTGCCATCGCCGACCTCTGGCACGACCGGATCATGGCGCTCTGCAACGTGGCTGCAATCATCGGCATCGTGGCGCCGCTCGGCATCCTCACCGGCATCAAGACGGGTGTCGTCGATGCCCTCATCCATGATCTCGTCACCCGCCCCGACATCCTGCGGGTCGCCATCTCGGGCGATCACGGGTTTACGCCAGGCGACATCGAGGAAGTGGCGGACTGGCAGGAGACGGGATTCGTGGTCCCGTCATCGCGATCCATTGCCCGACGTCTCATGGTCCGACGCGAAGGCGGGACCGTCATCCGACGCGCCGCGCTTGTTGCCACCGGTGCGGGCGAGCCCTGGCTCGCGGACAGCGTGGTCATCGCCCGTGGCGAGGTGGCGGCGAGCTCTGCTCTGGCGCGCCGTCTCGCCCTTGTCCCCGGCGACCGTCTCGAAGCCGTGGCGCGTCGTGGCGAGACCGGCGAGACAGTGCTGCGGTTGACGCTGAAGGTGGCAGCGTTGTTGCCCCGCGGCACTTTGGCCGGCGACGGGTTGCTGATGACGCCCGCCCTCATGGACGACATCGAGGCCTTCTATGACGGCTATGCGGTGACACACCTCGGCATGGACGAAGGCCGGCCGCTGAGCGGGAGAACGGCGCTGGCCGAGAGCATGCGTCTCTATGCCTCGGACCTGCATTCCGTCGCTCCCCTCGAGGCCCGTCTCGAGACGAGGTTCGGCATCGAGGCCACGTCGGATGCCGCAGAGGTCCGGGCGACTCTCGATCTCGAACGCCGCCTCGGCCTCGCCCTCGATCTCATCGTCGCGGCGGCGACCGCCGGGCTGTTCGCCGCCCTCACGGCAAGCTTCTGGTCGATGACCCGGGCACGCCGGCGGGCCCTGGCGGTGCTGGCGATGATCGGCATGCCGCCGGTGCGTCTGGCCTGCTATCCGGTGTGGGTGGCGCTGGTGACGGCGCTCTTCGGCCTTGCCGGAACCGCCGGACTCGTCCTGGTCGGCGCGGTCATCGCCACCCGCCTGTTCGGTGGGGATCTTCCAGGCGACGCCTCCTTCATGCCGTCGCCTGGCGATGCGGCGCGCCTCTCCGCCGGTGTCCTCGTCGTCTCGGCCGCCGCCGCCTTTCTCGCTGCCCGGGAGGCTGCCCGCGCCCAACCCGGCGCCGTCTTTAGGGAGGAGGCATGACACACGGGCACCTGATTGCGCGCGCGTTGTTCGGGGCTTGTCTGGTCATTCTTCCTGTGGCTTGCGCCGCTGCCGAAACCATCATCACCTGGGAAAACCGGTTCTGGGACCGGGCCGGCAATGCCGATCTGGCGCTGCCGCTTCCCTGTGGTGGCGCCATGGCCTTCCAGCGAGTCGACACTCCGGTCCCCGAAGGCAATCCGGCGACCGACCGGGCCATACAGATGGGTCTTGCCTCGAGTGAGGCAGGCTATGTCGACTATCTGCGCCGCGCCTTCATCCGGGGCGGGTTCGGTGATCCGGAGGATGGCTCCGCATTCTACTACATCGGCCGTTACGAACTCACCCGCGATCAGCATGCGGCGCTCCTCGGGACCTGCCCCCGGCCGTCGCTTGCAGGCACAGTGCCGGCGTCCGGTCTTTCCTGGTTCGATGCTGTCGACGCGGCGAGGCGCATGACCGAATGGCTGCGTCAGAACGCGCCCGGGGCCCTGCCACACGAGGACGGGGCTCCAGGCTACATCCGTCTGCCCACGGAGGTCGAGTGGGAGTATGCCGTCAGGGGCGGAGCGGCCGTCGACGGGTCTGTCTTCAACCAGCGCACCTATCCCCTCGACGGGCCCATGCGTGACCATGGCTGGCACCAGGGAGCGGATTCGGCACGTGGCAATCTGCGTCCTGTGGGTCTCCTTGGTCCCAATCCGGTTGGTCTTCACGACGTCTACGGCAACGTCGAGGAGATCATGTTCGAACCCTTCAGGCTCAACGCCCTGGGGCGTCTGCACGGACAGGCGGGTGGTGTGGTCACTCGCGGCGGCTCGATCCTGTCGCGGGCCTCCGAACTCTCGAGCGGTCTGCGCCAGGAGTTTCCGGTCTACTCCATGACGGATGGCAGACCTGTGGCTCTCGACACCTTCGGTGTGCGGCTCGTGATCGGCATTCACCTGTCGCTGTCGACAGAGCGGACCAACCGATTGAGGAATGCCTGGCTTGATCGCTTCAACGACAGCGGCGATGCGGACACCAACGCAAGCCTGACGGAGATTCTCGATGCTCTGATCGCTGATGAACTCGAACTCGAACGGCGCCTCATCCTGGAAACGGCACGCTTGCGGGCAACGGAGGCCGCGCGCGAACGCGAGGCGGGCCGGCTCGAGGCCGTGAAGGCGCTCACCATCGGCGGAGCTGTCCTCGTGCAGTTCCTTCGCGAGGACAGCTCCGGGATCGAGCACGCGGTCAATGCCGTTGCCACCTTTGACGCGGCCATCAATGATGCCGAGGACAGCGATGGATTCGTCAGCGAGGAGACAATCGAACGGCTGATCGCCAAACGCGAGACGGTGAAGGCCGGCCTTGCCGACCGCGAGTCCCGCTTCGCTCTCAACTTCCTGAGCTACAGGAGGAACCTGGTCACAAGTGCCACAGGTTACAACCTGGAGGAACGCGATCAGGCACTCGGCGTCCTGCTCCAGGAACTCGAACTTTCCGGCAGGGAAGGCCTGATACCCCTTGTGCGGGACTTTCACGAGGACATTGCCGCCTACGCCGCCAATCCGTCCATGGAGACCCCGCGGATCCGCGCCCTTGCCCTCGAATGATGGCCGGATCCGGTGTTGCCGAATCGCTGCTGGTCAGCATGCCTGCTCCGGCCCGTGGCTTCAGGTCGCGGATGCACCGGTGCACCGACGGTGGTGCGCGAACAGCCGAAGACTGTTCCTGTCAGGTCCTGAGTCGGGGCCGGAGACCGGAGCAATTCCCTGTGGTCCGGACCAAGTCATTGCCAGGAGACCTGTCGGAGAAGATGTTGGCTGAAGAGTTCGTCGAACTGGTCCCGTTGGGAATAGAATGTCTCGAGTTCATCGCCCGTGAGGATTTCACCGGCCGGCAGACGGACATCGAGGGGATTGATCTGCACGTTGTTGATCAGGACTTCGTAGTGAAGGTGGGGGCCCGTGGACCGCCCGGTACTGCCGACAAAGCCGATCGTCTGACCCTGTCTGACGCGACTGCCGACAGCAAGGCCCTGGGCGAAACGACTCATGTGAGCATAGGCCGTCTTGTAGGTGCTGTTGTGGCGGATGCGGATGTAGTTGCCGTATCCGCCATTGAAGCCGAGCGCTTCGATGGCGCCATTGCCCGCCGCCAGCACGGGAGTTCCTGTCGGAACACCGAAGTCGACGCCCTTGTGCATTCTGGTGTAGCCGAACAGCGTACGCTGGCCGAAGCCCGAGGTGATGCGGGCGCCGTCAACAGGGGTTCGCAGGAGGGCCTTGCGCACACTCTCGCCGACGTCGTTGAAGTAATCCGCAAAGCCGCTCTGCGGGGTAAACCGGTAGACGGGCAGGGTCGCTCCGGAAACCTTGAGCGACATGAAGAGGGGCAGGCCGTAACGCACCATCTCTCCGGCCTCGTCAACGTAGCATTCATAGAGAATGGAGAAGCTGTCACCACGCTGAATTTCGCGCTGGAAATCGACGTCGAAACTGTAGGAGAGGATCATCCGGTGGAGAACGTCCAGGGGTACGCCCTGATCAACCGCGGCCTGGTAGAGGCTGCTCTCGATCCTCCCGCTGACTGCCACATACTGCAGTTCAAGGGGCAACTCCATACGTTCGGCGCTGTATGCGCCATTGTCACCACGCCGGACGACGACCCGTTCTCCAGGTACCGGAGTCAGGGCGAGTTCGAGAAGACCATCCGCATCATAGACGGCATCGACGTGCTGGCCGGCAGGGATGCGACGCAGGTTGAACACCTCGCCAAGCGAAAGTGTTGCCGCATGAGCCTGGCGCGTGTCGGTTTCGATCTCCAGGAGTTCCGCCATGAGAATCTCGCCCACCTCGACCACGAAGGCCTTGTGGGTGAGCGCAGGTGTCTCCAGGACTGCGGTCTCCGCCTCCGGCAGCGTCTCGACCGATGCGGCATCCCCGATATCCGCGTCATCGGATCTTTCCGCCTCCGGCAGCGTCTCGACCGATGCGGCATCCCCGATATCCGCGCCATCGGATCTTTCCGCCACCGAGGCGTCCGCTATCGCCTCCCCGGTCGCTTGCCTGCCGACAAAGAAGCCGCGCCCGGAACGCTTCGGCCTGTCGTGAACTTCGGTCTCGCCTGTCTCGTCGACCGGACTGTCGGCCACGCCGGTCTCGTCGGTGTCGGTGACGGGGGCAAAGACAGGCCGATAGGGTGTCGCGGTGATTTCGGAAACGTACCCGGTTCCGGAAAGACTGGCCTGCACGTAGCGATCGTCACCAAGAGAGACGGAAACTGTCGCAAGCCGCGCTTCATCGCCCTCGGCATCAAGGATGACGCGCACTTCCTGCCCGGGTTGCAGACGGCGTGGATTGAAGTGACGGGTCAGTGCCCTGATCGCCCGGTCCGCCTCTACGCGCCGGGAGCCCGCACCCAGCAACACGGACATCAGCGTGTCACCCGGTTCGACCACGATGTTCCTGTTTGTGACGTCAGCCGTCACCTCGATCACCGTCGCGTCGGGCGCCTCCGCACCAGGCGGGATCAGTTCCCGGATCGCGTTCAGCACCGTTTCGACGCTGAACGCCCTCTGACCGGTGAAGCCGCCTCCGCCCGGATTCCGCCGGGCAATGATGAGTCCCTCTTCGTCCGCGTCGAGGACGGCGATGCCAAGGACCCGGAGGCTTGATCCGGCCGGTCCGGGAACGAATGCGAGGTGCAGACGCTGGCCGATGCGCAGGCGTCTGGGGTCATAGTGGTTGCCGATGGCTCGCGCCGACTCAATGGCCTCGTTGATCGTCGTCCCACCGTTGACCAGGAGGCCTGTCAATGTGTCGCCCGACGTGACGTTGAGCGCCACACGACGCATGGAGCCGGATTCCAGACCTTCAAGTGCCTCGGAGAGGTTGGCATGGGACATATCCGGCGCAAGCTCTTCCGCGACGAACGGCCTGTTGTCGTGTCTGGCGACCCACGTGTTGTCGGCCTTGCGCAGGGCGATGGCATGGCGGTTTTCCTCGACGGCAATGCCGAGGACCTTGAGCAACGGACCGGTTTCGCCGTCGAAGAAGACGAATTGCAGTTTCTGGCCGATCTGCAAGGACCGCGGATCGACCAGTCGGCCGATCGCCCGGATCGCAGCGTCGGCGTCGCTCCGCGAAGCCCCGGCACGTACCGCAAGACGCATGAGTGTGTCGCCCCTGCGCACGTCGAAGTGACGGCTGAAGAGACCGCTCTCCGCGATGCTCGGCGGCGATTCAGGGACCGGTACGGTCAGTGTCTCGTCGAGCGGACCATCCATCCGGATGGCGTGGAAGCTGCCATCCTCGAGGCGGCTCGTGACGACATGGTACCCGTCATCGAGAGTGAGAATGATCTCGACGAGTTCGTTGGCATCGTCGCCGCCCGGGCGTGATCCCACGGTGACGGTATCACCGATCTGCAAGGTTCTGGGATCAAAGACCTGCGTCAATGCATCGATGGCGCGCGCGGCATCACGGGCATCGCTGCCGGCCTCGTCGAGGAGTTCAACGAGTGTATCACCGGCGGTCACGCGGAAGTGCACCGTTTCGGCGCTTTCACTGGAGGCCCATGCAAGCAGCGACGATGCGAGGATCAGGAAAGAGGCCCTGATCGTCAAACGGGGTACCATCAACGTTGAACCTCTTGGCCTGGACATTGCCCCGGCATTGCGGCGTGGATTGATCCGTGGCGGCAAACCTGATGAACGGGCCCGGGTTTGTCAAAGGAACTTGCATCGATGACTGAACGGATCATGCCGCCAGCCTCGGTATGTCTTCACGGTTCACCGGGCGCCCGACGGCTACGCCCTGCCCGTGCAACGGCGCCAGCCCTCGACGGCGTGTCTCGTGGCCCGCATGGATGTCCGCATGCCCGCACTTGCGCTGTTCGACGCAGGTGAGACCCTTGCCCGTCTTCCGGTGACAGTCGATCCGCTCATCGTGAGCCGTGTTACAGAGCCGGCGTGCGTCCTCCAGCGTCCTCTCCAGCCATCGCCGGTTCACCCGCTTGCGCGGAAGCCGATAGTAGACAATCTGTCGATGTGCGGTATGTTCACTCAATGCGGTCGCCCCTCCAACGGGCGTTTGGTGCAGAGGCCGTTGGCGGCGGCCCTGCACACGCACGATCCCGGATGCCGGCGTTCAGTCAACGATGCAATCTCCTTGTCGAACCCGCCGGGCACGAAGTGAAAAAGGTGTTTGACAGGCAACGCCCGAACTGTCTATAACCGCCGTTCCCCGGTCGCCGGATTCGGTGACCGTACAAGGGGTTGTTTGACACGTGAAGAGATGGAAGAGATGCGTGGGCGGCGGTGCGTCACGCACTGCACGTGCATGGCACGTCAGGTCACGCATACTCTCGGACCGGGATTCCTCAAAAGGGGGTTCCGGCCAAGTACAGTCAATGGATCCCAAAAGATCCTTTGAGCGTGACCGAACACGTAACATGTTCGTGCCAGAGAAGTCTCAAGCTTCAAAGCAAACTTGAGAGTTTGATCCTGGCTCAGAACGAACGCTGGCGGCGTGCCTAACACATGCAAGTCGAACGAAGGTGCCCCTTCGGGGGTATACTTAGTGGCGGACGGGTGAGTAACGCGTGGGAACCTGCCCTAGTGTGGGGAATAACTACGGGAAACTGTAGCTAATACCGCATACGCCCTTCGGGGGAAAGGCTTCGGCCGCACCGGGAGGGGCCCGCGTCGGATTAGCTTGTTGGTGGGGTAATGGCCTACCAAGGCCGCGATCCGTAACTGGTCTGAGAGGACGATCAGTCACACTGGAACTGAGACACGGTCCAGACTCCTACGGGAGGCAGCAGTGGGGAATTTTGCACAATAGGGGAAACCCTGATGCAGCGACGCCGCGTGGGTGAAGAAGGCCTTAGGGTTGTAAAACCCTTTCAGCAGGGAAGATGATGACGGTACCTGCAGAAGAAGCCCCGGCAAACTCCGTGCCAGCAGCCGCGGTAATACGGAGGGGGCTAGCGTTGTTCGGAATTACTGGGCGTAAAGCGCACGTAGGCGGTTTGGAAAGTTGGGTGTGAAAG
>MKWU01002660.1_pt1:0-5000 | contig 25920 bp, 13 predicted proteins | sample 809101 | NCBI WGS metagenome assembly MKWU01 (sample SAMN05860141, study PRJNA318959) | sponge metagenome | host: Aplysina aerophoba | place: Slovenia: Piran, Adriatic Sea, Gulf of Piran | collected 2013-05-07 | reverse complement strand
CATCCTTTAAAGAAAGCGTAACAGCTCACTGGTCTAGACAAGCTGTTTTGCGGCGAAGATTTAACGGGGCTCAAGCCATACACCGAAGCTGCGGATCCGGAAGTCTCTTCCGGATGGTAGCGGAGCGTTCCGTAGGCCTGTGAAGGCGGACCTGTGAGGGCCGCTGGAGGTATCGGAAGTGAGTATGCTGACATGAGTAGCGATAAAGAGTGTGAGAAACACTCTCGCCGAAATCCCAAGGGTTCCTGCGCAAGGTTAATCCACGCAGGGTGAGCCGGCCCCTAAGGCGAGGCCGAAAGGCGTAGTCGATGGGAACCAGGTCAATATTCCTGGGCCTGCCAGATGTGACGAACTTCGTAGATTGTCCGGGCTTATCGGATTGCTCCGGGCAGTGAAGAAGTTCCAGGAAACAGCTCTGGCATCAAGACCGTACCCTAAACCGACACAGGTGGGATGGTAGAGTATACCGAGGCGCTTGAGAGAACGATGTTGAAGGAACTCGGCAAATTGCCTCCGTAACTTCGGAAGAAGGAGGCCCTGTCCGCGGGCAACCGCGGGTGGGGGGCACAGAGCGGGGGGTAGCGACTGTTTACTAAAAACACAGGGCTCTGCTAAGTCGCAAGACGACGTATAGGGTCTGACGCCTGCCCGGTGCCGGAAGGTTAAGGGGAGAGGTGCAAGCTTTGAACCGAAGCCCCGGTAAACGGCGGCCGTAACTATAACGGTCCTAAGGGAGCGAAATTCCTTGGCGGGTAAGTTCCGTCCTTCACGAATGGCGTAACGACTTCCCCACTGTCTCCAACATCGACTCAGCGAAATTGAATTCTCCGTGAAGATGCGGAGTACCCGTGGTTAGACGGAAAGACCCCGTGCACCTTTACTACAGCTTTGCACTGGTATTAGCGGTTGTTTGTGTAGGATAGGTGGGAGCCGGTGAAGCGTTGGCGCCAGCTGACGTGGAGGTACCCTTGAAATACCACCCTTGTGATCGCTGATATCTAACCGAGTCCCGTGAATCCGGGGCCGGGACCCTGCATGGTGGGTAGTTTGACTGGGGCGGTCGCCTCCCAAAGAGTAACGGAGGCGCGCGAAGGTGGGCTCAGGCTGGTCGGAAATCAGCTGTTGAGTGCAATGGCATAAGCCCGCCTGACTGCGAGGCCGACAGGCCGAGCAGAGACGAAAGTCGGTCATAGTGATCTGGTGGTTCCGCGTGGAAGGGCCATCACTTAACGGATAAAAGGTACGCCGGGGATAACAGGCTGATACCGCCCAAGAGTCCACATCGACGGCGGTGTTTGGCACCTCGATGTCGTCTCATCACATCCTGGGGCTGAAGCAGGTCCCAAGGGTTCGGCTGTTCGCCGATTAAAGTGGTACGTGAGATGGGTTTAGAACGTCGTGAGACAGTTCGGTCCCTATCTGCCATGGGTGTAGGAAACTTGAGAGGAGCTGTCCCTAGTACGAGAGGACCGGGATGGACGCACCTCTGGTGTACCGGTTGTCGCGCCAGCGGCATCGCCGGGTAGCTATGTGCGGAAGGGATAACCGCTGAAAGCATCTAAGCGGGAAGCCTCCCTCGAAACCGGGTTTCCCTTGAGAGCCGTGGAAGACCACCACGTTGTTAGGCCAGGTGTGGAAGCGTGGTAACACGTGAAGCTAACTGGTCCTAATCGCTCGATTGGCTTGATCTTCGACAAGCGACTCACAAGAAGGGGTCCAGGCAAGGCCCGCGCTTGAATACCACATCGACTGAAATCCTCCGGTGCTTCGATAGCCTGGTGGTCATAGCGGGGGGCCCCCACCCGATCCCATTCCGAACTCGGCCGTTAAATCCCCCAGCGCCGATGGTACTGCGTCTTAAGGCGCGGGAGAGTAGGTCGCCGCCGGGCTATCGAAGCACCGGAAAATGAAAACAGAAATAATGCGGGGTGGAGCAGTCCGGTAGCTCGTCAGGCTCATAACCTGAAGGTCGCAGGTTCAAATCCTGCCCCCGCTACCACAAGAATCGCCGTCAATCCAATGGATTGGCGGCGTTGTCTTTTTCGAAAGAGTGCTTCCGAAAATCAAGTTTGAAATACATTCGGAACCAATCATGCGGGAATGCATGGGGGTACCAGATTCCGTGCGTGACCACGACTTCGGGTAAGCGTCTGGTGTGACCGCCCTTGTGTGAAGGAGCGTCAGCTTCGGGCTCTGGGGGTCCCACGGTAGCGGTTCATCGACACGGTTGATCTTGCAATCCGGGATACGGTCGTGGCTGTGTAAGCGTGCGGTCTGACCGCCCTTGCGGCGGATGTGTGCGAAGCGGCACTTTCCGATGGTGTCGGTCCGGAGCTCGATGGTGTCCACCATCGGCTGGTGGACACCATCGACCTCCAAACTATCCCAGCCGAAACTGAGGATTCAAACAGACCCGCCGCAAGGCCGGTCAGGCCAAACGCTTGCGACTTCGGGAGCTCTCGTTGGAGAGCATTGACGTTATCGCACTTTGTGCGCTCCGCGCATGAGTTCGGCGAGGAGGGCGCTTTCCTGTCCGAAGCTATCCGACGCGACGTGTTCCGCTGCGCACAGTCGCGCTTCGTCGGTCTTGTTCTGGTTGAGCTTCCACGTGCCATCCAGGGTCTCGATTGCGAGTTCGATCGGCACTATGGCGCGCATAAGCGCGGCGAGGCGCTCGGGCGCAACTTTCGTTGTACGCCACGGTGGCTTTGGACGAAGCTCTTCCTCGAATCGTGCGGAGAGCGCATCGAGATGGGCGCGAAGCGTGTCTTCGGGGCGAAGGCGCAGCGTCCCTCGCAGGTGCACCGCCACGTAGTTCCACGTTGGCACCTGATCGGCCACTCCGGCGTACCAGTCCGGTGAGACATACGCGTCAGGGCCGCTGACGGCGAGAACCGCCTTTCGCTCTCCAGCGCGCAGGCACTGCGCAATGGGATTGGAGCGCACGAGGTGGGCGTGTGCGGTGGCGCCGTCGTCGGTCAGGATGAATGGGATGTGGCTGACAAGCGGCAACTGACCTGCGTTCTCGCCACCCACGGCGAGTACTGCGAATCCGCGCCTTTCGGCGAATTCGAGATTTCTCTCGCGAGAGGCTTTTCGGTACTCGGAATTGGGATGCATGACTTTCAATTTCCGCAAACATGACGTTTACGCCGCTGGTGATCCGGCAAGAGATTGCTTGCGTCACACGATAGCCTGCTCCAGGTCGGCGATGAGTTCGTCGACGCGCTCGATGCCCACGGACAGGCGGAGAAGATTCTGCGGTACGGCGCTTGACGGCCCTTCAACCGATGCCCGGTGCTCGATCAGGCTCTCAACGCCACCGAGCGATGTTGCGGGGACGAAGAGCCGGGTGCGAGTCGCGATCTGCCTGGCGGCTTGCGCGCCGCCTTCCACCAGCAGCGAGAGCATTGCGCCGAAGCTGCCCGCCATCTGCCGCTTTGCGATCTCGTGCCCGGCATGGGACTTGAGCCCGGGATAGAGCACCGCCTCGACGCCGGCGCGGTTCTCGAAATGCCGGGCGATGGCGAGCGCATTCGCTGCCTGGCGTTCGTAGCGCAGGTGCAGGGTACGCATGCCGCGCAGCAGAAGCCATGCTTCGAACGCGCCCAGCACCCCACCCATCTGCGTGCGGGCCGAATTCAACTCTTCCCAGCGCTCGTCGGCGCGACTGGTCGCGAGCACGCCCGCCAGCAGGTCGCTGTGCCCGCCGAGGTACTTGGAGGCGGAATGAAAGACAATGTCGGCACCGAGATCGAGAGCCTTCAGGGTCACCGGCGGGGTCGCGGTGGCATCCACGCCCAGGACCGCGCCGGCGCTGTGGGAGGCTTCGGCAGCAGCGCGCACATCGATCACGTCCCAGGTGGGATTCACGCATGTCTCGATCCAGACAACCGAAGTTCGGCCGGGCCGCACCGCCGCCTCCAGCGCACCGGGCCGGGCCGCATCGAAGAAGCTGACCTCGATCCCGCGCCGTTCGGCGAGGCGGCGCAACAGGTTTGCCGCACCGTAGTACATCACCCGCGGGGCAACGACATGCTCGCCTGAATTCACCGTGTCGAAGAATGCAGAGATGGCCGCCATCCCTGACGAAAAGGCGAGCGCGTCTTCGGCCCCCTCGAGCCTTGACAGCACGTGTTCCACATGCGCCCCCGTCGGGTTGGCGTCCCGGCTGTATTCGTAGGCCGTCAGTTCGTAGCGCCTGTTTCGCGCAAAGGTGGTCGCGGAATGGATCGGCGGCACGACGGCGCCGGTCTCGGAATCCACAAAGTGCCCGCCCTGGGCAAGCAGTGTATCGATCGAAAGGTCGTTTGCGTTCATCCGGCGTCAATACACCGTGCGTGGACCTGCGGGAAGCGGTCCGTCATGCGTTGCCGGCGTCGTTCTCCCGTACCCGGACATTCCGCGGGGGCGTCACGGCTGGTGAACGAGGGCGCAACAGGGCAGGCAAGTCCGGCATGCGTCGCAAGGTCGGCGGAGTTCGCCGACCGCGTTGCCGTGTAGGTCGACCTGAAGGCGACGTCCTTGATCGCATCGCCGGGATGCCACAGACCCGTCTGAACGAACTCCTGCCCTGGCATCGGAAGGCTTACCGCCAGCAGGCCATTCCCCGATGGCTGTTCCCAAGGTTCTCCAACAGTGAGATCATGCGGCAGGAGACGCGGCCTTCGCTGGACGACTACTACCCACTTGGAGTTTCGATTCCGCGCCGCGTGTGTCGGGATCGGCGAATGAAGGGATCGGGAAACGGATATGACGAGTCGATACCCCCCACGTGACGAGGAAGAACCGGACGCCCGAGCGAACGGCGATTTGCGGATGTCGCGAGGGCAGATGCTCGAACTTGGGCGCAAGGCGCTCGATCTCGTGGTGGAGCGAATCGAGAGCTTGCCCGGAGAGAATGCCTGGGAAGGAGATTTCCGGCAGGTGCTCGAAGACCAGCTGATGGAGGACCCGCCCGGGGGGGGGCGGCCTGCCGGTGAGGTCGTTGAAAGGGCGGC
>MKWU01002658.1_pt1 | contig 25929 bp, 25 predicted proteins | sample 809101 | NCBI WGS metagenome assembly MKWU01 (sample SAMN05860141, study PRJNA318959) | sponge metagenome | host: Aplysina aerophoba | place: Slovenia: Piran, Adriatic Sea, Gulf of Piran | collected 2013-05-07 | reverse complement strand
CCACCCCCTCCCCACGGGTGTATGATCTACTCATTCCCACTTCCTCTCCTCGGCCTCCTTCAGGCTCATCTGTGAATTGGAAAGGACTGCTTCCCGGTACCGACCTACCAATGCTGCTGCCGGATCGCCATCAGTTCCGGGTACTTCTCGTCGGTATCGCCGATTTCGGCCTTGATGCGTAACAGTTCGTGCTTCAGTCTCCGGGTCTCTTCCGCGTAGGCCGGATCCCCGTAGACGTTCCGCGCTTCGCGAGGGTCCCTTCTCAGGTCGTAGAGTTCCCATCCGGGCGTGGTCGTCGACTCCCTGGCTCCGGGCGCGTCTAGCGGCAGGCCGTAGAAGAAGATCAACTTGAATTCCTTGGTGCGGATCCCGTAGTGAGCGGGCACGTCATGGTGGGCATAGTTCATCCAGTACCGGTAGTAGGTGGCCTCGCGCCAGTCCTCCAGCCGCCGCCCCTTCAGCAACGGCACAACACTGCGGCCCTGCATGAACGACGGCGGAGTCACGCCGGCGAGTTCGAGGAGGGTCGGGGCCAGATCGGTGTTGTTTACCAAGTCGTCGTTGCGCGAGCCGGCCGCGACGGCTCCCGGGTACCGGACTAACAGAGGGATACGCTGCGACTCCTCGTACATCCAGCGCTTGTCGATGTAGTCATGCTCTCCCAGCATGAACCCCTGGTCGGAGGTGTACAGCACCACGGTGTTGTCCAGCACGCCATCCTCCTCCAGGAACGCCAGCAGCCGCGCAACGCCGTCATCGACTCCCCGCACGGTGCGGAGGTATTTCTTCAGGTAGCGCTGATACGCTGTCCGCTTGTACGCCTCGGCTCCGAGTTCGGGATCGACGAACATGTGATGGCCCATGTTGCGCCGGGCATTGCGCTTGCCGATCGACGTACCCGCTCCGTCTGTCGAGACGGAGCCGTGGTTGGGCACCTTCCAGAGGCTGGCCGGCTCCGGGACCGAGGCGTCTTCGTACAGGAAATCGTACCTTTCGGCATTTTCGAAATTGTCGTGCGGCGCCTTGAAATGGTGCATCAGGAAGAACGGGCGTTTCCTGTCCCTCCTTGCGAGCCACTCGATCGACGCCTTGACGATCGCGTCCGATGAGTGTGATGAGTCGTATCCGGAAAACCGCCGCAAGTTGTCCGGCCACGGCCGGCCCGACTCTCGCATCACGGGGTTGAAGTACGATCCCTGGCCCGGCAGAACGCAGTAGTAGTCGAACGACGGCTCCCGCTTCAGGTGCCACTTGCCGATCATCGCGGTCTGGTAACCGGCATCACGAATCAGGTTGGCGACGTACTGGCGGTCCCCTTCCAGGTGGCCGCTCAACGTTGTCACCCGATTCACGTGGCTGTACTGTCCGGTCAGTAGCGTCGCCCGGCTCGGCGTGCAGATCGAGTTGGTGCAGAAAGCATTCTCGAAGAGCATCCCGTCCCGTGCGAGGCCGTCCAGAGCTGGGGTCGGATCCAGTTTCGCCAGGCGCCCGTCGTACGCACCGAGCGCGTGCGCAGCGTGGTCGTCGGACATCAGGAACAGGATGTTCGGCCGGTCCGCGGCCGAACCCGCGACAGCGACCGCGGCCAGTACCGTCACGTACATTAATATCCGCATGTCGGCTACGAGTATACTGGGCGGCAATTCCCATGAAACTCTGGCATCTGATTCTGCCGCTGGCCTGCGCTTGCGCGATCCAGGCCCAGACACCGAATATCCTCCTGCTGTTCGCCGACGACCAGCGTCCCGACACGATCGGCGCCCACGGCAACCCCTACATCCGCACGCCCAACATTGACCGGCTCGTCGCCGAGGGCTTCAGTTTCCGGCGCACGTACTGCCTGGGTTCCCGAGGAGGGGCAGTTTGCGTTCCCAGCCGCGCGATGCTGAACACGGGCAAGAGCTATTTCCGCATCCCAATGGACATGGAGGGCGAGACGACCCTGGGTCAGCTGCTCGGTCGTAACGGCTTCGCGACCTTCGCCACCGGAAAGTGGCACAACGGCCGGGAGTCGTGGCTCAAGAGTTTCCAGCAGGGCCGCAACATCATGATCGGAGGCATGTCGGACCACCTCAAGGTCCCGCTCGTCGACCTCGGCCAGGACGGCGAGCTCACGGAGGAGCGCGAGGGCGTCCGATTCTCGAGCACGCTGTTCGCGGACGCCGCGATCGATTTCCTGCGCAACTACAGGGAGGAGCAGCCGTTCTTCGCGTACGTCGCTTTCACCGCGCCGCACGACCCGCGCAACCCGCCGCCCAAATACCGGCGGATGTACTACCGAAACCCGCCTCCGCTGCCGCCGAATTTCGCGCCCCAGCATCCGTTCAACAACGGGCACATGACCCTGCGCGACGAGAGCCTCGGCCCCTGGCCGCGCACCAGGACCGTGGTCCAGGACCAGCTGTCCGAGTACTACGGGCTGATCACGCAGCTTGACCGGCAGGTCGGGCGAATCCTCCGCGAACTCGCGGCCGGGCCGCACGCCGACAACACGATCATCGTGTACACGGCCGACCACGGCCTGGCAGTCGGAAGCCATGGCCTGCTCGGAAAGCAGAACCTCTACGAGCACTCGATGGGGGCGCCGTTGGTGTTCTCGGGTCCGGGGGTGCCGCAAGGTGACGAGTCGGACGCGTTGTGCTATCTGCTGGACATCTTCCCGACGCTTTGCGCACTGGCCGGGGTGGAAGTTCCGGACGGCACGGACGGGTACGACCTGGCGCCTGTTTGGCGTGGAGAGACGGACTCCGTGCGGGACTCGATCTTCACATCATTCCGCGACGTGATGAGGGCCGTTCGCGACGACCGCTGGAAGCTGATTCGATACCCCAAGACCGACTATACGCAGCTGTTCGACCTGGCGACGGATCCGCACGAAATGCGAAACCTCGCGTCGGACCCAGCCCACGCCGGCCGGATAGCAGCGATGATGGAATCGATGCGGAGCTGGCAGCAGAAAGTCGGCGACAACGACCCCCTGCAGGTACCCGAGCCGGAATCAAAGGAAATCGACCTGACCGGCAGGGAGCGAAACCCGGACCGATGGCAACCCGAGTGGATCATCGAGAAGTACTTCGAGCCACCCTACGGGCGGCTCTCGTCGCGGTAGGGGGCCGCCGGAAGCCGCGACTTTAGAGCGCTTCGAAGCACTTGCGGGACATCGAGCAAGTGTCTTCGTCGACGATGTCCCCGTCGGGGCCAATCGGCTTCTGCGTCTGGTCGCACCAGTAGATGCGCGTGTTCGACAACTGTACCGACGGGTCGTCGTCCGCGTCGATGTACATTCCTTTCCAACGCAGATCCGAACAGCGATGGACCAGGGCCTTCAAGCCGGCGCCTCTGTTGCGGGACATTTCGTGCCTCGTTCGTACCAAGTCACGGAGCCGCCAACGGGGGCTGGCTGCCCAGCCCTAGCGTCCGCAGCCCCGGGTTTCGGCGCAGTCCGCCCGGAAGCGGGCTACGCAGCCATTGCGACCGCCCGCTTCACCGCCACGCTGGCCAGCTGCACCTTGGCCTGGTTCTGGCTCAAGGGCGTAGCGGCCGCAACGGCAGCCTTGCCAGCGGCTTCTCCGGCACTCTCGCCGAGAGCCTGCCCCTTCAGGGCGGTCTCGGCCTCCGATGAGCGCCACGGAATCGGGGCGACGTGGCCCATTACGACGCGAGCGTCCGCGATCTTGCCGCCGCGTAACCTGACGGCTACCGAAGCGGTCACGAGCGGCCAGTCCAGGAGCTGGCGCTGACGCACTTCGTAAGTTGCCGTGCGCCAGCCGGACGCGCTCGGAACCATGATCTCGGTCACGATCTCGTTCGGCATCAGGGTGTTCTCCCGCTCCGATTCCGAGGCCGGGATCCTGAACAGATCGGCCAGCGGCATCTCGCGCTCGCCCTCGGGTCCGGCCACTGTAACCGACGCGCCCAGCGAGATCAACGCGGGAGCGAAGCTCGACGCGTTGACGAAGTACGCCGGACCCTTGTTCCCGAGGATCGCGTGATAGCGGTTCTCGCCGTTGGGCACCAGCGACTTGCCCTCGTGCATTGCCAGCAGGCCGTACCCGTTGCGGTAGTACCAGCAGCGGGGCCGCTGCAGTAGATCACCGACGACGGTGCCCATCGCGCGAACTTGCGGCGCGGTGATTCCGCGGCCCGCTTGCAGGAGCGACTTGTACGAGGACGCGCCGCTGGATCCGAGCACCCCCTCGACGGACGCCATCGCGCCGATGCGCAGCGCGCCGCCCGTGCCGTGCACGCCGCGAAGCGCGCGGATGTTCCGGAGACTGACGACTCGGGTAGGCGTCTCGATCCGTTCCTTCATCAGGCTGAGAAGGTCGGTGCCACCCGCCAGCACGGCTGTCACGCCCTCGTGCGGGCTCAGCGCCTGCGCGGCGGTGATCGTTTCGGTAGGAGCGATGTATTCGAAATTCTGCATGGTTCCTGACCTCCTTATGCGCTCGCAAGTGCAGCCAGAACACGATCTGGCGTTAGTGGCAAGGTGGGCACTCGAACGCCGATGGCATTCGCCACGGCGTTCGAAATCGCCGCGCCAGGCGAGATAGCGGGCGGCTCACCGATCCCGATCACGCCTCGATCGTCGTACTTGTTCTGGACCATGTGGACTTCCATCTCGCCGATGTCGCCCGCCCCGGGGAGCTTGTAGAACTCCATGTCCGGGTTGAGCATCTTGCCAGTCGCCTGGTCGTAGATGGATTCCTCGTAAAGCGCCCAGGCCACCCCTTGGATCATGGCTCCGTAAACCTGGCTCTCGGATTGCTCCAGGCACAGCACCAAGCCCACGTCCTGGACGGCGGCGAGCTTGTTGATCGACACGACGCCGGTCTCGACATCGACCGAGACATCGGCCATCTGGACGCCGCCCACGCCGGAATCGTTCAGCTTCCCGCCGTCGCGGTCCGGCTGCTTGCCCTGCCCGGTGATCGTGCGGTTGCCGAGCTTCCTGCAGGCATCCGCCCACGACAGCGACTTCGAGGGATCGGACTTCGCGAAGACCTTCCCGTCCTTTGCCACCAAGTCATCCGCGCCGACCCCGAGCGAACCGGCCACGACGCCCTTGAGTTCCTCCAAGGCGTTCACCGTGGCGCGGCGTGTCGAGGCTGAAGTTCCGCCAACGGTGGTGGAACCTCCCGAAGCCCCCGAAATGGGGAGCTTGGAATTGCCGATGTTGATCTTGATGTCGGGAATCTGCAGCCCAAGCGTCTCCGCGGCCACGACCGAAAGGGTCGTGTACGTTCCGACTCCCAGATCCTGGCTGGCCAGGTTCACCGAAACGCCGCCATCCGGCTGGATGCGGACCTCGCAAGTCGAGTCGTGCGGACGTCCGCCCCAAGTGTGGAGCGACAGGCCGAGACCGCGCTTGACCGGGCCGGGGCCGGAGTCTCCTCGCTTGTGCCATTTCTCCTTCCAGCCGATCATTTCCGCGCACTTGTCGATCTCGTAGCGATAGACTTCGGGGCGGGCCGTCAGGTCGGCGTTCTTCTTGAAGAATTCCACCGGGTCCATGTCGAGCTTGGCGGCTAGGTCGTCCATCGGGCACATCGTCAGGACGGCGGCCTGCGGATGGTTCGGCGCGCGCCAGGCGCGGGCCGGACCGATATTGGTCGACACGTTGAGGTGGCGGGCCTTCTGTGCCAGGCGCTCCTCGTTGTTGTAGACGTAGGGCAGCGGGGGACTTCCGCGGCCCGCGATGCCACCAGTCGACCACGTCTCGGATTCGTAGGCGACCAGAGTACCGTCCCTCTTGGCCCCGATCTTGACGTTGCCGTAGTCGGAAGGACGGCCACCCGCGACCATCAGTTCCTCGTCACGGTCCAGCATCAGCTTGACCGGCCGGCCGGTCTTCTTGGAGAGCTTGGCGCAAGCGATTCCCCAAGTGTCGATGTTGAACTTGGAACCGAACCCCCCACCCATGTACGGCGTGATCACCTCGACGCTGTCCGCCTCAACCGTGCCGATGGACTCGTCGCGAGAGAGCCCTCTGGCAAGGTCCGCGGGAATGCGGGCCACGGCCTGCGTGGAGGCATACACCTTGATGTCGTCACCAGTCCAGTCCACGACCTGGCCGTGCGGCTCGAGGCAGCAGTGGGTGATGATGCCAAGGCCGTAATAGCCTTCCACCGTCTCATCCGCGCTGTCCCAGGCGGCAGCGAAATCCGGCCCCTTCGTGTCGTCCTTGGCCGGCTGGACACGATTCGCCTCCCCCGCCTTCTTGACGTCTTCGTCTTTCACCCAGTGGGGAAGGATCTCGAAATGAAGATTCACAGCGGCCGCTGCATCCCGGGCATGCTCCTCGGTGTCGGCGCAGATCGCGAGGACCTCCGTGCCGACCCACTGGACCTCGTCGCCAACATTCATGATGTTGACGTGTCCCTTGTAGCCCTCGACCTTCTCCGCCACCGAGGTGTCGATGCTGATGATCCGCCCATGCGGGACCGGTGAGGTCACCAGGCGAGCGACCAGCATTCCGTCGAGGTTGCGGTCGTAGGAATATTTCGCCGCGCCACGGGCCTTGGCGGGCCCATCGACGCGATTGTGCCGCTTGCCGATCAGGCTGCGGTCCTCGGCTGCCGGCCAATCGTACTTGGTAGCCATCACGCACCTCCCTGCCTGGCCGCTTCGTAGACGGCCTTGCGAACTCCAACGTACGTACCGCAACGGCAGATGTTGCCGCTCAGGGCACTCTCGACGTCCGCCATCGAGGGGGGCGGGTTGCGATCCGCGACCACCTTGCCGGCCATCACCAGACCTGGCGTGCAGAAGCCGCACTGCTGAGCGTCGTTCTCAACGAACTGCACTTGCACTGGGTGCATGGAATCCTCGGTCGAGATCCCTTCGATGGTCTCGATCCTACGGCCCTGGGCCTCGATCGCAAGCAGCGTGCAGGAATACACCGGGCTGCCGTCCACGATTACGGTGCAGGCACCGCATGTCGCCCGGTCACAGACCTTCTTGGCTCCCGTGTGGTCGAGCTGGTTACGCAAGGCATCAATCAGCGTCACCCGCGGCTCGACTTTCAGGTCAACGCTTTTTCCATTGATGTTCAATGTGATGGGAACTGGGCCCGGCCCCATCAGTTCGGAGCTATCGGCACGCGCCTCGGGCGCCATCCCGACCGCGCCGACCGCGCCAGCTCCGATGCCGACACCTTCGATAAACGTGCGCCGCGAAAAGCCTTTGCGTGGCTCGTGCTGAGGCCCCTTGACGGGGCCGTCACAGGGTTTATTGGAACTCACCTGGCGGTCTCCTTTCCAGAATTGTCCGGTCGAGCGTCAGCCCGGACCAGCTTTGCATTGAGACTATAGCAGAGAACGCGCCAGGCAACCGCCCCGAATCGCAATATGTGCCGAATCTGAGTGTCGAGTCTGTTCGCGGGTGATTCGCAGGCAGCAGTCGCCCACGTCAAGGAATCTGCCGGATCGAATGGACGGCCATTCCGGCGGCTATGCTGTCCATGAGGCTGTCGCCGGACACCAGCCGGCCGAAGTTCACGTAGCGGCCATCCGCTAGCGGGAGCGCCGTCAGGCACACGAAGAACCCGCCTCCCGACGCCTCTCCCTGGCGCAGCAGACCGAGACTGCCTCGCAAGAACGGCTTGGGATTGAGTTCGGAGCGAATCGGATCCAAGCGCGCTACCGCGACAGCGTAGCCGTTGGGCCGCACGGCGGTGAAGACGCTCGAGTCGAGCGCGCCCCGCAACGCGAGCTTCCGGAAGTGCTCCGCCGTGAGAGGGGCTTGATCGTAGTCCAGTTCGATGTCGAAGTCCCCGAGCGCCGTGCGCATGCGCAGGCGCGCCCCGATCATCTTCGCGACCCGCTGGTACTCGTTCGCTTCCAGCAGCGAGCCTGGTGGAGCGGCAAGACGCTCCAGATCGAGCACCGGCTCTCCGGAAGGGAGCGGGCTGGACTGTGCAGAGCCCTCGAAAGCGGCCAGACCGACCGCGGCTTCGTACCGCACCTTCGGATCCGAATTGTCGAGATTGCCCCGCACGACCGCGATCAGGCCGGGATCGGACGGCCCGAGAGCGATGGCGCGGAGCGCGGCGGCCCGAACGAACGCGTTTGCGTCCGAGAGCAGCGGGCGCAGGCGCTCCGACACCACGGGGCGGGACGCCAGTCGCAGGTCAGCCGCCGCCAGTGCCGCGGCCCAGCGGCTGTCCTGGTCGTCCGAGTCCAAGTACTCGGCAACGAAGTCGGCCTGGTCTGCCGCGTCCATGCGCATCAGGGCGGTCATGGTCGTCGTGATGGGCGCCGCGGTCCGGGTGAGCTCGGCCGCCGTGTCCCGGCGCCCGAGCTTGCCCAAGGCAGCAACCGCGCGAGTTCCGACTAGACGATTCTCGTCCACGAGAAGTGCGCGCAGGACGGATTCGACATATTCGGGCACGGGAGCGCCGCTGGCGCGGCTGTCCAGCACGTTTCCCACGGCAAACGCGGCGCTGGCCCGGACGGATGGGGCGGAATCTCGCATCGCCTCGACGAGCAGGCCAAGCGCATCGCCGCCTTGAATGCGCGAAATCGCCAGGACGGCGCGGGCCCGGATTTCAGCGACCGGATTGCGTAGCTGCTCGAGGAGCCAGGTGTCGGTCACGAGGCGGTCTTCCCGCTCCAGAAAATCGCCCTCGATACGGTGCACGGGCCGAGTCAGGACCAACCACGCCGCCGCGACCCCGAGCAACAGCATGCAGACGGCGATGAGCCGTCCAGCTGCAGGGGTCCAGCCGTCGGCAGCGGAGTCGGATCGATCAGCCTCCGCGTCGAGCCAACCCGTCATCGCACACCCGCCGGTCGCCGAGGGGAAATCCGATAGCCGCTGCTATGCTTGCCGGATATGGGCGGCAATCCGGAGGCGCTGGCCGCCGTGCGCAAGGAACTGGAAAAATACGCGCACCCGCTGCTGCGGTTCGATGTGCGCGAATCGCCGGGCGGACGGATCGAACTCGTCATTGATCTCCGGAACAAGCCCGCCAATATTCATACATACTACTTGGAGGTCCATCCGAGGGACTTGGCGCACCCGCAGTTTCGCTGGATCCTCCAGCGGATGATCTTCGAGGGCTTGCACGACTACTTCGTGGAAATGTTCGAATACACGCCGCAAAGCCTCGACAACCCTGCGGGGCCATACGAACTCGAGCGCTGAGGAGGGCTCCTTGGAACTCGCGGAAATCATGGCATCCGAAATCCGCGCAAACGGCCCGATGCCGTTCCATCGGTTCATGGAGTTGGCGCTGTACCATCCGCGGTTCGGGTACTACGCGGGGACCCGGGATCCCTTCGGGCACGAGGGCGACTTCTACACCAACGCGCAACTGCAGCCGGTGTTCGGCCGACTGGTAGCGCAGCAACTGGACCGCTGGAGGCGCGCCATGGGCTCGCCGGACTCCTTCACCGTGCTGGAGCTCGGACCCGGCCGCGGAGAGACCGGAGACGAGATCCGGCGCTGTATGCCGGACGTCAACTGGATTCCTGTAGAGCATGACGGGTGCTGGCCCGACCGTCCGGTGGTAGGCGCCGTTTTCTGCAACGAGTTCTTCGACGCCCTGCCAGTCGACCTTGTCGAACGGCGCGGCAACGGATGGATCGAGTGGCGGGTGGGGCTCTCCGAGAGCGGTTTCGCCTGGCAGCCCGGGGGGTGTCACGTGACACGGCGCGGGCTGCCTCGAATCGGCGAGGGCCGTCGGATCGAAACCTGCGAGCGACAAGTCGCGGCAATGGAGCGCATCGACTCCGTCCTCGCGCAGGGCTGGGTCTTGGCGATCGACTATGGCTACACACACGATGAGGTTGAACGGGCAGGCCGCTTCCCTGACGGCTCTCTGATGGGCTACTACAGGCACAGGGCGGATCCCGATGTGCTCGTCGAGCCTGGCCGGCGCGACATCACAGCGCATGTGAACTTCAGCGCCCTGGAGGACTGCGGGCGGGCCGCAGGGCTCGAGGTCTTCCCGCTGCAGACGCAGCAGGCGTTCCTGCTTGGCGTGGGCGAGCCGGACAGCTTCGCCTACGCGCTGGCAGCCGGCACGGAAATGCGAAGAACGGCGCTGCGCATGCTACTCAAATCGCTCCTGTTCGGCCTCGGCGAGACGTTCCGCGCGCTCGTGATGCGCAAGGGGTAGAGATATACTTACCTGCGAGGGAACCGAGTTCCGCGTGTCTCAATTGACCCTAGACTCTCTGCGCGACCGGCGGTTCTCGTTTTATCCCGCGATTCACGGCGTCGATCACAACGAGTGGACGCTGACGGAGTCGACCTGGGCGGAGATCCAGGTCCGCAATTCGGGGTCGGGCCAGGAGTTCTGGATCCCCAAGAACCATCTGGGCACCGTGAGCAGCACGGACTCCCCGGTGCTCATCCTGGGTTTGGAGCGCGAGCTCGAAGCCAAGGCCGGCGGAGTGTTTCCGCGCCGGATGGTCGTTACCGAGATACCAACCACCGCGGCAGGCCGCTCGTCGCAGCGCTCGTCCGACGCCGTAACGCCGCCCAAGCCCAGCAGGATCAGCAGATCGGACGCCACGATGCTACGGCTCCTCGTGGTCGCGATCAGCGTCGCCCTGATGGCAGGGCTCGTTGGATTCCTGGGCGTGGTGGGCGGCCTGCACAATCCTCTGGAGGTGCTGTTCGCGCCCGACACCTCGACCGCCGACCAGCGCTATCTGGGTCTGCAAAGAAACGACTCCTATTTTGAAGTCGTGAACAGGTTGTCGGCGCCAGAGGAGGAGCAGTGGATTAGCGGCGAAGAGGACGAGCTCCAGTTCCAGGCCCTCCACTATGGCTCGCGAGGCTACATCATCGTCATGATGGGCGGCAGCCGGGCCGAGATGCGCTATCTGGGAACGTTGCACGACCCTTCACGCCGGGTGCTCGACTCGGCCCAGTTCGCCAGAGGCGGCGACACGTCTTCGATGATGCGGAACCTGCCCGAGTTCTAGGCGGAATCGAATGCAACGCACCGGTCAGCGGCCGTTGCGGATCTGATTCCGCAGGGTGAGGACTGCATCCAGCAGCAGGTCGACTTCTGCATCGGTGTTGTAGTGCGCGAGCCCGATCCGGACCAGCCCTCCGGACTGTTCCAGACCCAGATCGTCCGTTACGTTGAGCGCATAGAAGTTCCCGTCCCACACGAAGATTCCGCGGTCGCCCAGGAATTCGGCGACTTGGCGCGGCCTCCTCCCGCCCAGTCTCACGGCCACGGTCGGAACGCGCCATTCGAAACGGTCTTCGTCGCGAATCCCGTAGAACTCCAGTCCATCGATTCGCAGCAGTTCCCGAACCAGGCGTCTCGCCAGTCCGCGCTCGTACGTCCTGATCGCGTTCATGGCCGCTAGTAGGCATTCCCGGCGAGCATCTCCGGCTCTCGCCCCGCAGCGTCGCCCGAGAGCAGCCAGATACTCGATGGCAGCGGTCGTCCCGGCCATGCATTCGTGGTTCTGCGTGCCGGTCTCGAAGCGCCCGGGCAAGCTCTCCTCGGCCGGGCGCACCTTGTATGCACGCAGGCGCTCCAAGTGCTCCGCCTTGCCATAGAGCAGGCCTTGGTGCGGGCCGAAGAACTTGTATGCCGAACAGGCCAGGAAGTCGCAGCCGATATGCCGCACGTCGATAGGGCCGTGCGGCGCATAATGCACTGCATCTACGAAGACGCTCGCCCCGACGGAGTGCGCATCCCGGGTGATCGCCCTGATGTCATTGACCGTGCCGACGGCGTTCGAGGCGTAGCCGACCGCGACTAGCTTGGTTCTCGAAGTCAGCTTGTTCCGCAGATCGGCAAGATCGAGCGTGCAATCGTCAGGGTTGAAGCGCGCCTCGCGAACCTTCAGCCCGTGCTCCTCCAAGCTCTTCCACGGGGCATGGTTCGCGTCATGGTCAAGCCGGGTCACCACGATCTCGTCGCCGGGCTCGAAGTCCCTCGAGAGCGCGCGGCTGAGCCAGAACGTGAGCGTCGTCATGTTCGGGCCGAACACGACTTCCCGTTCCGAGCAACCGAGCAGGTCGGCAACCGCTCGGTGCGCTTCTTCCACGACCCGGTCGCTCTCGCGGCTGGTGCGGAAGGGGCCGTGGAGATTGGCGTTGGAACCCGCCAGGTAAGCTGAAACCGCCTGGATCACCTGGTCGGGCACTTGCGTGCCGCCCGGACCGTCGAAGAAAACCTCCGAGCCAGCACGGGGCCCGCGCGTGAGGGCCGGAAACTGTTGGCGGACCCAAGAGATGTCGAAGGCTGGCTCCATTCCTGCGGCAAGCGGCCGAGCCCGTCGGGCAGTCCGCGATCCCCTTAGGTAAGGATATAGGTTAGTAGCGGATGGTTCCCGCACCCTTCGCGACCTCAGCGATGACCGTGTCCGTGGTAATTCCGCACCTCAATCGCGCCGACCTGCTGGGGCCAGCGCTGAGGTCCGTCAACTCGCTGCGCATGCCTCCGGGCTCGGAACTCGAGGTCATTGTCGTTGACAACGGTTCCGCAGACGACTCGACAGCGACCGCCCGCGAACTCGGCGCCCGAGTGATCGAACTCGGTTCCAACCACGGGGTCAGCCTGGCACTCAATCGCGGCATCAAGGAGGCCCGCGGCGAGTGGATCGTGCTGCTCAACAACGACGTCCGGTTGAAGGGGGACTGGCTGGCTCTGCTGCTGAACGGAGCGCTCCGCTCGAGCGCTTGGTTCGCCACCGGGAAGATCTACGACGCTAACCGGGAGAATCTGCTTGACGGAGCCGGCGACGCAGTTTGCAGGGGCGGGGCGGCCTGGCGGCTGGGACACGGCAAGGCAGACGGGCCTGCATTCTCGAACCAGCGGACAACCCACTTCCCATCGGCCACGGCCGTGCTGTTCCGCCGTGAATTCTTCGAGCGGACGGGACTGTATGACGAAGCGTTCTTCGCGTATCTCGAAGACGTGGACCTGGGTATGCGCGCCGCCGCCCTTGGCCTCCAAGGCGTCTACCTGCCCGAGGCGGAGGCGTGGCACCTTGGCAGCGAGACCGGTGGCCAGTGGAGCGCCCGCAGCGTGACCTGGATCACCCGCCACCAGATTCTGCTGATCGCCAAGCACTATTCGCAACCGATGCTGCTGAGGTTCGCCATGCCCATCGTTGCCGCCCAGCTACTGTGGGCGACCATGGCCGTCTCGCGAGGCCGGTTCAGGCCATGGCTCAGGGGCCTGAAGCTGGGGCTGGCGGACTGCAAGACCCGGTGGTCCGCGGCATCGCGGGCCGGTCGGGCTCCGCTCGCGGCGGCGCTTTGCGCCAGTGAGGCCGAGATCGCCAGGTACCAGCAGGCAGCCGGCTGGGATCGCTTTTGGAAGTGGTACTTCCGCCTGGCGTGGCCAGCCGAAAGCGGGCGCGGATGAACCCGGAGGTCGCCGCGGTCATCGTGGCATACCGTTCGAACGCGGAGTTGCCCGGGTGCCTGGGAGCGCTCCGCGGCATGGTCGGCGAGGCCGTCGTCGTAGACAACGGCGCGGGCTCCTCGGCTCCGCCGACGTTGCGTCAGGCGCACCCGTGGGTGAGATGGGTCGACAACCAGGAAAACCGCGGCTTCGCTGCAGCGGTGAACCAAGGGGTCGACACGACCAGTGCGCCGCTCGTGCTGCTTCTGAACCCGGACTGCCAGATCCTTTCCGGTGTGGAAGCCCTTGTGGAGGCTTGCGGACCATCCGATGTCGCCGGTGCCGGGGGATTGCTTGTCAACATGGATGGTTCACCCCAGACCGGCTTCTTCGCCCGGTCGCTGCCGTCAGCCTGGACGCTGGCATTTGAAGCAGTGGGACTGAACGGCATCTGGAAACGCAACCCGATCAACCGGCGCTACCGGCTCACGGAAATGGACCCCGCGACGGGACAGGATGTCGAGCAACCGGCAGGCGCATTCCTCTTGCTGAGGCGCCAAGCGCTGGAAGCAGTGGGCGGCCTGGACGAGTGCTTCTACCCCGCGTGGTGGGAGGACGTAGACCTGTGCCGCAGATTGCGCGACTCCGGGTACAGGCTCCGCTTTGCTCCGCGCGCGACCGCCCGGCACATCGGCGGTCATTCCTTCCGGGAGCTTCCGCTGCAAGAGCGCCTCGAGGCTTGGTATGGTGGGATGCTGCGTTATGCTAATAAGCACTACCCGCATCGCACATATCGTCGAGTGCGACTAGGTGTGCTAGCGGGATTGGCACTGAGAAGTATCTACTCGTGCTCAAGGAGATTGAGCTGCGCTGAGGCGGGAATCTACTATTCCGTCCTCCGTCTGGCGAGATCTGGATTCCCGATCCGGAACAGGCCCTAGCAGGCTCGACGCATTACTCGATCCCACCAGTCCTAGGCTCGGACGACACGGCATGTTAGGCAAGCCCCTCGTATCGGTAACAGTTGTCACTTACAACAGCGGGCGCTTCATTCGCCGCTGCCTGGAATCGGTCCTTGACCAGCTTCACGAGCCGCTGGAAGTGATCGTGATCGACAACGCCTCGACCGACGGCACCTGCGACATCCTGGAGCCGTTCGAGAGCCGTTGCCGCGTGATTTACAACGAGGAGAATGTCGGATTCGCGGCCGCCCAGAACCAGGCGATCGCGATTGCCCGCGGCGAATGGGTGCTGACGCTCAACCCCGACATGTTCCTGCTCTCGAATTTCGTCGCAAACCTGATCGCGACCGCCGAGACCGATCCGCGGATCGGCACTGTGTGCGGCAAGCTTCTCCTGGCCGACGCCTCGTTCGGTCTGGAATGCGGCCGGCAGCTGGATTCAACGGGATTGTACTTCACGCCCACGTTGCGCCACAAGGACCGGGGCTGCCTTGAGACCAACAACGGTCACTACAGGCGGCACGAGTACGTGTTCGGGGCAACAGCTGCGGCGGCTTGCTACCGACGGGAGATGATCGAGGACATCTCTGTCGACGGCGAGTTCTTCGACCCGGCATTCTTCGCCTACCGCGAGGACGCCGACGTCGCCTGGCGGGCCCAGCTGCTGGGCTGGAAGTGCCTGTTCGATCCGCACGCCTGCGCGTACCATGTACGCAGATTGAGACCGGGCATGCGGAACCAGCTGCCCGCCGAAATCAACATGCACTCGGTGAAGAACCGCTTCCTGATGCGGATCAAGAACATCACGCCGGGACTGTACTTGCGCAACCTCGTGCCGATCACAATCCGCGATCTGGGCATCGTCGCGTACTGCCTGGTGGTCGAGCGCACCTCGCTACGCGCGTTCTACTACCTGGCTCGGGATATCGAAGACACGTGGCGCAAACGTCGTCAGATCCAGGCGCGACGGCGCGTGAGCGAATCGTACATGGCAAGTTGGTTCCGGTACCGCCCCGTCAGCTTCCCGTTCCGCGGCGAAGCCGGAGGCGCCATCGGGCACGCGACGGAGTTCTTCTCACAACGGCTCCCCCCGCGCCCCCCCGCCGGGTCAAGCGCGGGCACCAGGTCACGGTCTACTGTCGATCGCATTACGCGATGGAAGGACTCAGCGAGTTCCGCGGGGCCCAGCTGGTCGTCCTCCCTACAATCCGGACCAAGCACTTGGACACACCGGTTCATTCGGCGCTGTCGTGCCTGCACCTGTGGACGCAAGGAGCGGACGCAGCGATCTTCTGCAACGGCGCCAATGCGGTGTTCACGTACTGGCCGCGGCTGCTGGGGATTCCGACGGTGCTCAACGTGGACGGCCTGGAACGAAAACGCAAGAAGTGGGGCAAGGCCGCTCGGGCCTGGTACCGCTTCTCGGAACGGCTTGCGACTCTCTGCCCGGACGCCGTCGTGACGGACGCCCGAGTGATCCAGCAATACTACAGCGAGCGCCACGGATTGGATACGCAGTTCATCGCGTACGGCGCCTCGCGCGGAACCACGGCCTCGATGGCGAAGGTTGCCGAACTCGGACTGCAAGAGCAGGGTTACTTCCTTTACGTCAGCCGCTTCGAACCGGAAAACAACGCCCTGCTGGTGGTGAAGGAATTCGAGCAGAGCACGACGGACTGCAAGCTCGTCATGGTCGGTGACGCGCCCTACTCGGCCTCCTATATCGAGAGGGTGAAGTCCACCCAAGACACCCGGATCCTGTTTCCCGGGGCCGTCTACGGCACAGGCTATAGGGAGCTGCAATCCCATTGCCTCGGATACGTCCACGCCACCGAGGTGGGAGGGACGCATCCAGCGCTCGTGGAGGCAATGGCCAGGGGCTGCCCCGTGCTCTACCTCGACACGCCAGAGAACCGCGAAGTGGCGGGCGGGCCCGGCCTGCCGTTCACTTCCGGACGCGGATCGCTGTGCGCGCGAATCGAGGAGCTGGCCGCGGCCGACTCGCAGAGCCTCCAAGACTTGCGCGACGCGGGAGTTCGCGAAGCAAAGATCCGCTATGACTGGGAGACGGTCGCGGACGCGTACGAGCGCATCCTGGAAGACATCGCGCGGATCCCTGCAAGGACCCGCCGGCCGCGTACAGTAGTAATTCCAACCGGTCGTTGAGGGCGGGGCGTGCGAGTGCCGGGCTCGGGCTCCCCGGCCCTGACGGTGGATCCGGACGGGGCGCATGACGGGATGAGAACAGCTGGGGACAGAGTCCGGAAACGGGCCCTCGAAGAGCGGGACCGCACTCCCGATCCCGACCCATATGGCCGGGACCACGATGAGTGGAATCCAGGGCAGGGACCGAATCCGGGTCCAGCCCAATCTGATCTGACCGTCGATAAATTCTTCCAGCCAGGCGGAATCCTGTCAGGACGCATGGAGAGCTGGGAAGATCGCCCCGGCCAATGGGAGATGGCGAGCGGTGTGGCGGCCGCCATCGGAAGCAGGAGGCACCTGATCGTCGAGGCCGGAACCGGCACGGGCAAGACCCTGGCGTACCTGGTTCCGCTGGTATTGGCAGGCATTCGCGCCGTGATTTCCACCGGCACCAAGAACCTGCAAGAGCAGTTGCTTCGAAAGGACGTGCCCTTGCTGGAAAGCCTGCTGGGCCACAAGCTGCATGTCGCATTGATGAAGGGGCGCGGCAACTTCCTATGCCTACAGAAATGGGAGGAACGGGTCCGCAAGCCGATGCTGGAAGGCACTGCCGACCTCACGGACTTCGGCCTCATCCACGATTGGGCGAGTGGCACGGAGACGGGCGATCGGTCCGAGCTGCAAACCTTACGCACTGACAGCAGGCTGTGGCCGCAGATCGATGCGCGCCGAGAGACGTGTTCCGGAAAGCAGTGCGAATTCTTCGACCGCTGCTACGTGACCCGGATGCACCAGCGGGCCCGGGAGGCCGACCTGATTGTCGTCAACCACCACCTCTTTTTCGCCGACCTCGCTTTGAGCAAGGACGACTTCGGAGCGATCATCCCCCATCACCAGGCCGTTGTCTTCGACGAGGCGCACGAGATCGAGAGCGTCATCGGACAATTCTTCGGTGTTAGCCTGGGCAATTCGCAACTCGACGAACTTTCCCGCGATGTCCAAGGCGTCGCCTCCAAGGCCAAGTTCGGCTCCAAGCAGCTGGACCGATTGCTGAAGGGCCTGAGGACAGCGGGAAAGAATTTCTTCGATCTGTTCAGCGACATGGAATCGCGCACAACGTTGCGAGAGCGGAGCGAGTTCCGCCGCCGCCACGGGAAGCAGTACGACTCCCTGGCCTCTGCGCTTGAGGGACTCCATTCGCACATCAGCCTTGTCGCCGGCCATTCGGAGGAAGCCGAACCGTTCTCGAACAGGGCCCAGTCGCTGCTCGTGACGCTTCGCGCACTGATGGATGACATCGATTCGGACCTGGCGGACGCCGCGGCCGGGCACCCGGCATTGAGCCTGATGATCGATGATCGGCGGGAAAACTTCGTCCACTGGGTCGAAAAGCGGGGCAAGGCCGTGCACCTTCGGGCGACGCCGATCGACGTGGCCCCCATCCTGGCGGAAACCCTCTTCCAGCGGGAAGGCAGCGCGCTGCTGACATCGGCGACGCTGGCGGTTGACGACACCTTCGACTACGTCCGCGGACGGCTGGGTATGGGCAACTCGAACGAATTGATCGTGGCCGGCCACTTCGACTACCGCCGCCAATGCCTGCTGTATATCCCCGACAACATGCCCGACCCGAGGGCCAACACGTACAGCGAACGCGCCGCCGAAGAGATCACCCGGCTCCTGGACCTTTCGCGGGGTCGGGCTTTCGTGCTCTTCACGAGCTATCGCCAGATGACAGACATCCACAAGCGGGTGTCGTCCTTCCTGCCGTATCCCTGCCTGATGCAGGGGCAAGGCTCGAACGCGGCGCTGCTGGACAGGTTCCGCGCGACCAAGAACTGCGTGCTCTTCGCGACGATGAGCTTCTGGCAGGGCGTCGATGTGCCTGGGGACCAGCTCAGCTGCGTGATCGTGGACAAGCTGCCCTTCGCGGTGCCGTCAGATCCGGTGGTCGGAGCGCGGATCGAGCAGATTCGCGCCGAGGGAGGCAATCCGTTCCAGCAATATCAGATCCCCTCGGCGGTGCTCACGCTGAAGCAGGGCTTCGGGCGCCTGATCCGGACTGCCTCGGATCGTGGCGTGCTAGCGCTTCTGGACAGCCGAGTCGTCACCAAGGGCTACGGGCGCATCTTCCTCAAGAGCCTGCCGGACTACCCCAGGACTAGCAGCCTGGATGATGTGGCGAACTTCTTCCAGCGTCCGGCCTGACCCCACGGCCACCTCAGGCGAGCAGGTCGGCGATCGCCTCGTCGGCGAATAGCAGTCCGCGATCCGTCAGGCGCAGCGACGGCCCGTCCGCCACTAGCCACCCCTGTGCCACTAGCGGCTCCGCGCGCGGTCCGACCTTGCGCCACTCCCTCGAATCGAACCGGACCCCGGCCCTCGTGCGCAGCCCGGTGAGCACCTTGTCCTCAAGCAGCTGTTCCGGGCCGAGCTCTTCGAACGTCGCGCGCGCCGACCCCGCGGTCTTCATCCGCTCCACGTACTCCGGGGCCGTGGAAACGTTCGACCACCTCCGATGTCCGTCGAAGGAGTGCGCGTCGCTGCCGAATCCGAGGTAGGGCTGCAGCGTCCAGTACCTGAGATTGTGCCGGCTACGCTTGCCGCGGCGGGCGAAATTGGACACCTCGTAGCGTTCGAAGCCGATTGCCACCAACCGTTCGACCGCTTCCAGGTAGAGGTCCAGGATCAGGTCCTCAGACGGCACGTCCGGCGCGCCGTAGCGCGTTCCACCCGAACGCAGCTCCCGTCCCAGCCGGCTGTCGTCGTCTGTCTCCAGCATGTAGACGGAGACGTGATCGACAGCCAGCCGCGCGACCCATTCAAGCGATCGGCTCCATGTTGCTAGCGTCTGGTGTGCGAGCCCCGCGATCAGGTCAACCGAGATTGTGCGGATTCCGGCTGCCACCAGCCGGTCGATCTCGGCCTCCACGGTCTCGGGACCGTGTTTCCGCCCCGCGGCCCGCGCGACTGCCCGATCGAACGACTGTACGCCGAGGCTCGCTCGGTCAATGCCACAAGCGGCCCACGCACGGACTCTGTCGGGAGTCGCCTCTCCGGGAGCGATTTCCAAGGTCGCCTCGTCCCAACCCCCGTCCGGAAGGTTCGACGAAACGACCGAGAACTCCTGGGGTTCCAGCAAGCTGGGGCTGCCTCCGCCGAAGTAGAGCGTGCCGCCGGGCGCAATCTCGGCGCGGCAGAGCTCCCGTGCAAGTTGATTCAGGTACTCGGACCGCAGAGGGCGCGAGTAGACGTCCGAGCGAAAGTTGCAGTAGGTGCATTTCTGCGCGCAGAACGGAATCGAAACATAAACGCCGGGACCAGACAAGACCTAGCGTCCCCAGTCCACATCAGAGTCGCAGGCACCCGTCCAAAGCGCGACTGACCTGCATCTGCCAGGATTCGCCGTCACGCCTCGGAATCCGTTTTCGGCGCGGCTCGAGATTCCTTGATCTCCCGCTTCACGCGTTGCGCAATATTGGCCGCACCCTTGGCGGCCCGCTTCTTCGCCGCCTCTACCTCTGGCTTGGCTTTCTCCCAAGCCGCCTCGATCTCGGGCTGGGCCTGCTCCCAGGCGTTCTTGGCCCTCGGCTTGATCTCTTTCTCGATGATATCCCTGGCTTTTTCGCGGACACGAGGATCCTGGGCCACGCGCCGCACGGCTTGCCCGACCAAACTCTTGAGAAATGGCATGCCGTCAGTATCCCACCCGGAAAGGCGACGCGGCTAGCGATGGCCGGATTTCACCTTGCCCAGGAACAGTTCGTGCAGCCTGGTATCGTCGGTCAACTCGGCGTGGAAGGTGGCCGCCAAATGCCGCCCCTGCTCCACCAGGATCGGATTTCCGGCGTCACGCAACAGCACATCGACGGACGGCCCCACAGAACGGATGATGGGCGCTCGGATGAAGACGGCCTCCAGCGCATCCCCGGACGCACGCCGCGCGAACATCGGTTCGGGTTCGACCACTCGGATCGAACTGTCGGATTGCCTTCCGTAGGCGTTCCGCTCGATGCGCATGTCGATCGCGGCCAGCGACGGTTGGGACGGGTTCTCCACCTCCCTGGCAAGCAGGATCGCCCCGGCGCACGTCCCCAGAATCGGCTTTTCCGCCGCGAACGAATGGAGGGGGCACCACAAGCCCTCCTCCTCCAAGAGGATCAGGTTCGTCGTGCTCTCCCCGCCCGGCAAGACCAAGCCCTGAACGCGGTCAAGCTGCTCGCCGTAACGCACTTCGACCGGGTCGGCACCCAACTGAGCGAGCCGCTTTGCATGGGCGTCGAAATCGCCCTGCAGGGAAAGCACCCCAATCTTCATGACGCTTCGCCGAAGCAATTGGCGGGCGGGCTGGCGGTCGTCGCGGACTACCAGCCGCGAGTCTGGAGGAGTTCGCTCTCGTCGAGGGTCGCGACATCCAGCCCCGGCATCGGCTCGCCCAAGTCCCGGCACGCCTCCAACAGCTTCTCGGGATCACTGAAGAAAGTCGTCGCCTTGACGACGGCAGCCGCCCTGCGCTCGGGGTCCTCGGACTTGAATATCCCGGAGCCGACGAACACGGCCTCCGCTCCGAGGCTCATCACGAGTGCCGCATCGGCTGGAGTGGCAATGCCCCCGGCCGAGAAGTTCGGAACCGGAAGCTTGCCCTCGTGCGCAACCGACTCGACGAGTTCTAACGGCGCTTGCAACTCCTTGGCAATGCCCGCGAGCTCGTCCCGGCTGGCCACCTTCAGCTGCCGCATCTGCCGCTGGATCGCGCGCATATGGCGGACGGCCTCCACGACATTGCCCGAACCGGCCTCGCCCTTGGTCCGGATCATTGCCGCACCTTCAGCGATCCGGCGCAACGCCTCCCCCAAGTTCCGAGCGCCGCAAACAAAGGGAGTCCGGAAACCGTGCTTGTCGATGTGATGCTCCTCATCTGCGGGGGTCAGCACTTCGCTCTCGTCGATGTAGTCCACCTTGAGAGCCTGCAGCACCATCGCCTCGGCGAAATGGCCGATGCGGGTCTTGGCCATGACGGGGATCGTCACGGTCGCCATGATTTCCCGGATCTTCTCGATGTTGGCCATCCGGGCCACGCCGCCTTCCTTGCGAATGTCGGCGGGAACGCGCTCCAGCGCCATCACGGCCACAGCACCGGCTTGCTCGGCGACTTTGGCCTGATCGGCATCGGTGACGTCCATGATCACGCCGCCCTTCAACTGCTCGGCCAAGCCAACCTTGAGCCTGAATTCGTCCGTCAGGAACATCCCTTGCCTTCCAATGGAGAAGCCGAAACGCCGCTACGCATCGGCCCGTGACAACGACTCCAACTCCCATCCTAACCCTGCAGGACCGATCCTTCAAGGAAGACACGCGTTCAGGGGGCGCGGATCCCCGGGATCGGAGCAAATCCCTGCCGATTCGAAAGCGCTCCCGGCAGAATGGCCACGGTGAAGCCGTGCGGCTGTCGCGCCGACGACGGTAGTATCCTGCTAGGTCATGCCGTCTGGATCCGAGCTATTCGTCCGCAGCCTTGCGAGGCAGGGTGTCGACAGGATCTTCACGCTCGTAGGCGACCACCTCAACGATGTGCTTCAAGTTGCCGCTCGGGAGGGGATCTCCGTCTATGACACGCGTCACGAGTCGGCGGCTGTTCACATGGCCGACGGCTGGACCCGCCTAACCCGGACGCCGGGGGTGTCGATGGTGACGGGGGCGCCGGGCCACACCAATTCGATCACAGGCATCGCCACGGCAAACGCAACCGCCGTTCCCATGCTGTCGGTCAGCGGGATGAGCGATTCGAGCTTGCGGGACCGCTTTGCATTCCAGGACATGGACCAGCTCAAGCTGGTGCAGGGCATTAGCAAGTACGCAGCAGTTCCAGCCCGTTCGAGCCAGCTGCCGTTCTATGTCAAGCGCTCCTACCAAGCGATGCTGCATGGCCGTCCAGGCGTCGCTCACCTGAGCATTCCTGTCGACTTGTTCACCGAACGCAATGACAGCCACTACCCGATTCCTACCGAGCCGGTCGGGATCCTTCGCAATGCCCCCTCGAACAGCGATGTCGACAGCGTGATGGACCTGCTCTTGGCGGCCGAGCGGCCCGTCATCGTCGCCGGGTCAGGTGCGTATTGGTCCGGGGCGGAGACCGAGCTGCAAGCGTTCGTCGAAAGTGTCGGCGCGCCGCTGTTCACGACAAACCTTGCGCGGGGCATGGTGTCGGACGAGCACCCGCTCTGCTTCGGTTACGCGGACGGAACAATCAACCGAGGCGCGGAAACCGCGCTACGACAGTCCGACCTGGTGATCGTCGTGGGTAAGCGCCTGGACTACGGCCTTCGAATGGGAGGCCCGCAACTGTTCAACGAGCGGGCGAAGACTGTCCAGATCGACGTTTGCGGGACGGAACTGGGCCTCAACCGATCGCTGGAAGTCGGCATCCAGGCGGACGCCAGGACGACATTGGAAGTGCTCAATGCGGAACTGGCGAACCGGACGCCCGTGGATCGGTCAAGTTGGATCGGGGAGGTGCGACACGGCTGCGACACATACGCCGCCGAAGTCGCTCGGCTGACCGCCACGCCCCGGTCGCCGATGCACTCGGTCCATGTCTACGACGCGCTCCGGCGCTCGATCCCTTCCGACGCCACGATCTGCTGGGACGGCGGCGATTTCGTCCACTGGGGTCGGTTCATGCTCCAAGCGCGCCATGTGGGCCGCTGGATGCGGCTGGGTTCGCTCGCGGGTCTCGGAGTCGGCCTGCCTATCGGCCTCAGCGCCCAGATCCTGCGCCCGGACTCGAAGTCGGTCGTGATCACCGGAGACGGGTCGCTAGGGTTCTACATCGGCGAACTCGACACCGCCGTGCGCCTCGGCCTGCCGCTCGTCGTGATCGTCGGCAACGACGGCGGATGGGGCGTCGAGCGCGAGTTGCAGCGAGGGTTTTATCCCGAGTCGGATACCGTAGCGTGCGAACTGCGCAGGACCCGCTATGACCTGGTGATGAAGGGCTTTGGCGGCGACGGGGCGCATGTCACGTCACGGGAGCAGCTTCCCGACGCATTCAAACAGGCATTCCGGAGCGAAAGGCCATTCTTGGTGAATGTCGAAATCGACGGCGCCGGCTCGCCCTTCACGCAATACCAGATCGACCGGCGGGCCCGGTAGCCGCCCGATGACGTGGCGACGAAAGCTCGGGGCGTCGCTATTGCCGGCAGCGCTATGGGCCCAGGCGACTTACGAACCCCCTCCTGAGCAGTTGCCCCGGGTAGTTCCCGCGCAACCGGTTGCGTTCAGTCACAAAGCGCATATGGATCAACGCATGGCCTGCACCGACTGCCACCCCGGGGCGGCACGAGCCGAGCGTGCCGGCGTTCCGCAACGAGACGATTGCATGGTCTGCCACCAAGCCATTGCAACGGACAATGCGGCAGTCCGCGAGCTCGCAGCCATGGCGCCCGGTAGCAGGATTCGCTGGGAGCGCGTCTACCAAGTGCCTGACTACGTCTTCTTCAGCCACGGGGAGCATTCAAGGGCGGGGTTGGATTGCGTCACCTGCCACGGACCGGTGGCTTCGCGCACGGTGTTGGACCAAGAGATTTCGACCAATATGGTGGCCTGCATGAACTGCCATGCGGAACGCAAGGCTTCCGTCGAATGCTTTCTGTGTCATGACCTCGGCCAGTAGTGCCGGGCCTCTTCTCCGGCGTGAGGCGGCGAGACTGCGATGATGTGAATGGAACCAGCCTTGCGGCACGACTGAGGCCGGATGCCCCCGACCATGGATCCAACGACCTCGACACGTGCGGGCGGCCCGCTTGCAATCACTATTGGCGGAGTGCTTTCCAGCCTGGCCCGGCACCCGGTGCAACTCGTGCTCCGGCGCTGGAATTGGAAGGCGGCAGTCTTGAGCGCCGCGATGAGATCTTCGATCTTCTTCGCCGTGAATCTGACCTCTAGCCTGGACAGCGCGATCAGCGCGGTTCTCACCGAACTCTTTTACCGCGCACCGATGGTGGGCACGTTGGCGGCCGTCTCGCAGACGTTTCGCCGCGTGCAACCGGCTTGGAAGGCCAGCCTGATGATCATGGTCGCGCTGCCGGCATTGGCGCATGGAATCGAGTTCGCCATTCACTCCCTGCGGGGTACGGCGAAGCTCTACGAAAGCGTGGCCGCGTCAGTAGGGTTTTCCATGTTCACGTGCGTGCTCAGCTACTTGCTTCATCGACGCGACGTCCTGATCGTGGGCGAGGGATCCAGACCGTTGCTGGTTGATATTTTCCAGCTTCCCGGCGAGCTGTTCGACATCCTGGTAACGAAGCCGATTCGGTTGCTGCGTGGCACGGCCTCGTCGCGCGACAAGGCCTGAGGGACAGCGGACAGCGACCTGCGGTCCCGTGGATGCCACGATGGGAGGCAGGCTTCGGCAGTCACCCGGTGACGGCTGGGCGGGCCGTTCCCAGACAAATCCGACAACACGTCCCATTGGATATGCCCTACTGGTATACTGATTACAATGGAGGCGAACAATGGGTGAAAGTAAGTGTGATCTTACGATTCCCGAATCCGTCTCCAACGAGGACCTGAAGAAGGTCGCGTGGGGCCTTGCCCAAGGATGAGGGAATCTTCTCCAGCATCCGAGACTCTTGGGCCTTTCGAAGGAACGCTGGGAGAGGTTTATCGCGTGGCTGGATTCCCGAGTGCAACTCCGGGAGCCGGACCGGAGGCATCCTGTACTGATCCCGGAGACCAGCCCAACTTCCTAACATTTCCTTCAAACGTGCCCTCAACCACGGCCTTCCGGGAGAAATGACCGGAGAGTGGCGCTTTGAAGTGAGCTTCTTCGGCTATCCGGCACGCCCGTACGCCAGGCTCGCAGGCAGGAATGGCTTGGTTGATACAACGCTAACTCTGGGGTCCGGCGGGGTACGAGACATGGGTCACCAGATCGCAAACCGCGGCATCAAACCGTACGACGGACCGGTATGGGTGGCCAATCACTACCGGGCGATCGCTGACATGGCGATGAGCATGCTGCAAGGTCGGTGTTCGGCCGAAGTACTGCCAGCCTGCCAGATTAACGACTGGATGTGGACCCAAGAGGACATCGATGTCCCGGTGGAAGACTATCTGAAGCCGTTGCGAGGACAGACTCGAGGACCTCGCAGGGAGGCGTTCGACCAGTGGCTCCCCACGGTCGTATACGGCGTGATGTACGACTAACTCCGCACCAAGAGTTACATGAGCGCTTGATGCGGGATGTCGTGACACGTGTCCAAGACTTGGGCTTGGTCCTGAATGGAGGCACTGGGCTCGCAGTCACTCGCGGTTTCAACCGCCATTCAACCGACCTCTTATCTTGAAGAAGTGCCGGAGAGAGGTATGGCCCCCTGAACGACAGCCCTATAATCACGAAGGAAGGACGCTGGCGCGGATTGGGATCCGGGATGTCGCTCAAGACCCATACACCGACTGCACTTGCCGCCGCGGCCAACTCGGCCGCCGAGGCGG
>MKWU01002655.1_pt1 | contig 25941 bp, 13 predicted proteins | sample 809101 | NCBI WGS metagenome assembly MKWU01 (sample SAMN05860141, study PRJNA318959) | sponge metagenome | host: Aplysina aerophoba | place: Slovenia: Piran, Adriatic Sea, Gulf of Piran | collected 2013-05-07 | reverse complement strand
CGTTCGAGATGGTGTTCGGGAGTCCCTCGCCCGCGATGGTCGTCGTCGGCGACATGATGTACATCGCCGACCCGAACAGCGGTCATGTCCTCGGGGTCCATCTCACGCACATGGAGATCGAAGAGGAATGGCACGTCGGCGGCGCGCCGTCGAGCCTGGCCTTCGTCGGTATCGCCGACTCGGGCGACGGGCACGAAGAAGATGAACACGCGCACGAAGAAGATGAACACGCGCACGAAGAGGACGAACACGGGCACGAAGAGGATGAACACGGGCACGAAGAAGATGAGCACGGGCACGAAGAAGATGAGCACGGGCATGCCCACGGTGCTTTCGATCCGCACTTCTGGTTCGATCCGATCCGGGTGAAGGTAGCGGTCAACGCAATAGCCGAGCGGCTCGCGGCCATAGATCCCGCGAACGCAGACGCCTACCTTCAGAGAGCCGCGGAATACGGGCAAGAACTGGACGAGCTTCACGCCTGGACCCAGGAGCAGGTCAGCATGGTGCCGCCGGATCGCAGGCTGCTGGTTACGTCGCATGACAGCCTCTCCTACTTCGCCGGCCTCTATGGGTTTGAGGTCGTTGGGCTGGTGATACCGTCCCTGGCGACTCATGTGGAGCCCTCCGCGGAGCACATCGCGGGACTGGTCGACGTGATACGGGAGCACAACGTGCCGGCATTGTTCGGCGAGACGACGGTCAGCGACAAGTTGGCGCAAGCCGTGGCAAGGGAGACCGGTGCGGGCCTGGTCCAGCTCTACTCGGGCTCCCTCGGGCCGGAGGGCAGCGGTGCCGATACGTACCTCGGCATGGTGCGGACAAACGTGGAACGCATTGTCGAGGCACTGAAGTGACCACCGGTCCGACCTCACACAGGGCGAGCATGTCGCTTCAGGGCGTGACTGTCGAGTTCGGCGGGCACCGGGCCCTGAGCAACGTCACCTTCGACGTGGATGCGGGGACCCTGATGGGAGTTGTCGGACCGAATGGAGCCGGCAAGAGCACTCTTTTCAATGCTATTGCCGGCCTCCTCCCGGTTCGCCAGGGCACGGTAACCCTTCACCGTGCGGGACAGGAAAGCGGAGCGTTGGCATACGTGCCTCAACAGGAAAGCGTCAACTGGCGTCTCCCCGTGACCGCGATGGACGTTGTGATGATGGGCCGCTGCTGCAGGCTGGGATGGTTCCAGCGGCCCGGGAAGAGAGATCGCGAGATCGTCAACGCGTGTCTGGGCCGGGTGGGCCTGTGGGATCATCGCTCCGCTCTGATGACGGAGCTTTCGGGAGGGCAGAGGCAGAGGGTGTTCATCGGCAGGGCGCTGGCCCAGGAGGCAAGCGTGCTCCTGTTGGACGAGGCCTTCAGCGGGGTTGACGCCGGCGCCCAGGAAGCCATGGTCGGGGTTCTCCGGACCCTGCGGGATGAAGGGCGAATCATCCTTCTGGCGACTCACGACCTGACCAACCTGGCCGGCCGCTTCGACCAGGTACTGTGTCTTAACCGCCACGTGTGCGCCTGCGGCCCTCCCGGCCAGGTGTTCACGTCCGAGGTCATGGAGCAGTTGTACGGCGCCCACGGTGTGCGCCTCACCATGGACGGGGAGCGCTAACAACTCGACGTGATAGATTTCCTTGTCGTACCGCTGGAGCACGGCTTCATGGTGAGAGCCCTTGTCGGCTCGATCCTCGTGGGCGTGATGTGTCCGCTGGTCGGCGCGTACGCCGTCACCAGGAACCTCGCCTTTATCGGGGACGCTCTCGCCCACGCCGTGCTTCCGGGATTGGTGCTCGGGTTCATAGTCGGCATCAACCCGGTGATAGTCGCAGTCCCGGTCGGAGTCTGCGTGGCCGTGCTGGTCAGGACTGTGAGCCGGCGTGCGGGCCTCAGCCCGGACACTTCAATAGGCATCCTGTTCGCGTCCATGTTTGCCCTGGGACTAGTGATGCTGGCGACTTCAAGGACGATCACGGTCGATATTGAAGACCTGCTTCTGGGGCAGGTCCTGGCAGTAACCCCCACCGGCATCTATGTGTCCCTCGGGATAACCGTGATGGTCATCCTGGGGCTATTCGGCTTCCACCATTGGCTGCTTTTCGCCAGCTTCGACCCCCTGGGAGCGCAGGTCGTTGGCATGCGCGCAAAGGTGGCGGACCACGCATTTCTGGTCATGCTTGCCCTCGTCATCGTGATAGGGATTCAGGCGGCGGGAATCGTTCTCGTCATGGCAATGCTGGTAATACCCGCCGCCACGGCGTACCTGTTGGCGAGGCGTTTCGTCCCGGTCATGATGACGGCCGCGGCGTTGGGGACCGTGGCCGCGGTCGCGGGCCTCTATTCCTCCTACTACTTCAACCTGCCGGCCGGTCCTGCCATGACCCTGGTAGCAAGCGGGCTGTTCGTGCTGGTCGTGGCATTCAGACGACGAGCCCCGGCCTGAGAGTCTCCTCGATCGAGCGAGGCCCGCCGTTGTCGATGAGAGGGGGGAGTAGTGGAATTGGGCACCCGTGACGGCCTCCTTGCTCACGGCCACGCGGGGAGGGCAGAGAGGCTTGGTCGTCGGTCGTCAAGATCCGGGGCGGTCTCGGCGATCTTGCGGTGGTACTAACCTGCGCCTTCGTGCGGAGAGTCATGCAATACGAGTGGTGGCACGAAGCCGTCATCTACCAGATCTATCCCCGAAGCTTCATGGATTCGAACGGGGACGGGATCGGTGATCTGGCCGGTATCACCTCCAAGCTCGACTACCTGGCCGGAACGCTGGGCGTCGACGCCATCTGGATCTCGCCGTTCTACAGGTCTCCCATGGAGGACTTCGGCTACGACGTGGCCGACTATGTGGATGTGGATCCGATGTTCGGCACCCTCGATGACTTCGATGCCCTGGTGGCGCAGGCGCATGACCTCGGCCTCCGCGTGGTAGTCGACTGGGTGCCCAACCACTCCTCTTCCATGCATCCCTGGTTCGTGGAGTCCCGATCGTCCCGCGACAATCCCAAGCGCGACTGGTATGTATGGAAGGACCCCGCCCCCGACGGCTCGGAGCCCAACAACTGGATCTCGGTGTTCAGCGGTCCCGCTTGGACGTTCGACGAGCATACGGGCCAGTACTACCTGCACAGCTTCCTCTCCAGCCAACCCGACCTGAACTGGCGGAACCCTGCTCTGGCCGAGGCCATGCTCGACACGCTCCGCTTCTGGTTGCGCCGGGGCGTCGACGGGTTCAGGTTGGATGCCTGCCACTTCGCGATGAAGGATCCTCAGTACCGGTCCAACCCTGTGCTGGAACGTCCCGAACACGGTTACAAGGACCTCGGTGAGTACGACCGTCTGATCCACCTCTACGACCGGGGGCATCCGGACATTCACGGTCTGTTCCGGGAGGTTCGGACGGTTCTCGACGAGTTCTCCACCGACCGGGCCCGGTTCTCGGTCGGCGAGATACACCTGGAAGGCGAGGAGTGGGCCTCCTACTACGGCGACGGGGACGAACTCCACATGCCCTACCACTTCGGGATGCTGCACGGAGACTGGACGGCGGCGTGGGCCCGGGGCGTGGTCGAGTCCCAGGAGAGGGCCCTGCCGCCCGGGGCATGGCCCAACTACGTGCTCGGCAACCACGACGAGATACGCATCGCCACCAGGTACGGAGATCGGCGGGCCCGCCTGGCCACCATGATGCTCCTCACCCTGAGGGGAACCCCCACCCTCTACTACGGCGACGAACTGGGAATGGTGCAGGCCGACATCCCGGCCGAGGAGCAACAGGACCCCTGGGGCCGGCGCCAGCCGGGTCTGGGTCGGGACGGATGCCGCACTCCCATGCAGTGGACGGCCGGGCCGACCGGGGGCTTCACGACCGGTGGTCCATGGCTCGGCACCGTCGATCCCGGCGGCGTCCTGAACGTGCAGGCACAGATGGCCGATCCCGATTCCATGCTCAACCTCACCAGCCGGCTTCTCACCATCCGCAAGGGTTCGCGGGCGCTACGCGTCGGTTCCTACGAGGCTATCGACGGCCTGGCGGAGACGGTCTTCGCCTACCGGCGCCGCGCCGGCGGGGAGACCGTGTGTGTCTACCTCAACTTCGGTGACGAACCGGTCCGGGTCCCGGCAGAGGGGACGGTGCTCGTAGCCACCCGTTCGGGGACGAGCGGTCCTGTCGACGGTGTCCTGACGCTGGAAGGTCTCGACGGAGCGGTGCTGCGTCTGTGACCGGGCGGTTCCCCGACGGCTTTCTGTGGGGCGCAGCCACGGCCTCCTACCAGATCGAGGGAGCGGTGGCCGAGGACGGGAGGTCGGAGAGCGTATGGGACCGTTTCTGCCGGATTCCCGGACGGGTGCTGAACGGCGACACCGGCGATGTGGCCTGCGACCACTACCACCGATGGCGCGACGACATCCGGATCATGGAGAACCTGGGACTTACGGCCTACCGCTTCTCGGTGGCGTGGCCCCGGGTCGTACCGCAGGGTAGGGGTCCCGTCAACCAGGCCGGCCTCGACTTCTACGACCGCCTGGTGGACGGACTGCTGGAAGCCGACATGGAGCCCTTCCTGACCCTGTTCCACTGGGATCTTCCGCAATGCCTCGAGGACGGAGGCGGCTGGAGGGTACGAGACACGGCCCATGCGTTCGCCGACTACGCAGCGATGGTGGAGGCGCGGCTCGGAGATCGGGTCAGGCACTGGCTGACCCTCAACGAACCGTGGGTGGTGGCCCACCTCGGCCACCGTACCGGCCAGCACGCCCCCGGCCTGGTCGGCTCGGGCGCCGAACTCGACGTCGTGCATCACCAGTTGCTCGGACACGGGCTGGCGTCCCAGGCGCTGCGGGCCGGGCACGCCGGCAACGAAGTGGGCATCGCTCTCAACCTCGAGCCGCGCATCCCCCGCTCGGATCATCCACTGGACCGGGACGCGGCAGCCCTGGAGGAAGGCTTGATGAACCGCTGGTTCCTGGACCCGCTGTTCCTGGGGCGGTACCCGGACGACCTCCTGGCCGTGGCGGGCTGGCCGGCGTCGGCGGTGGCCGGAGGCGACTTGGACATCATCGGCCAACCTCCGGATTCGATCGGCCTCAACTACTACCGCACCGAGGTGGTCGGACATCCGGGGCTGAGGGACTGCGACCGGCCGCCACCCCTTCGCGAGCCACCCGCCGAGGCAACCGAGATGGGCTGGCCGGTAACACCCGAAGGGCTCGGCACGATGCTCCGGATGCTGCACGGGTACGGGGTCGGCGCGATCTACATAACCGAGAACGGGGCCGCCTTTCCCGACACGGTCTTGGATGGTGACCGCGTCGAGGACAACGATCGCCGCTCCTACCTGGAGCGGCACCTCGTGGAAGCCGTGCGGGCGATCGCGGGAGGTGTGCCTTTGGCGGGCTACTTCGCCTGGACCCTGTTGGACAACTTCGAGTGGAGCTTCGGCTACTCGCGCCGCTTCGGGTTGGTCCACGTTGATCACGCCACCCAGAAGCGCACGCCCAAAGCCTCCGCCTACTGGTACCGGGATGTCATCGCCCGCAACGCCATCTGACTCGACGCCCTCTTGGCGTCACTCGCCCTCCCTGCGCTACTACTCCGAAGCGCCCGACACCCCGGTGTCGGTGGAGAGGGAGGAGCGCACGGTGGTGGCTACTGCCCGGTAGGCGTTTACCAAGAACGATGCCATCTGCTGGCGGGTCGTGCACGCATCGGGGGAGAAGGTCGTCCGGGATGTGCCTTCCGTCATTCCGAGCCCGTAGATGCGGCCGATGTCGTCTCGCGGCGAGGTCGATCCCTCGTCCAGGTCCGTGAAAGGTGTCGCGACCACCGGAGCGAGACTGCTCGTCACCAAGGTGTAGAACCTGGCCAGCAGGGTGGCCATCCGGCCACGGGACACGCAGGAATCGGGGGAGAAGGTCGTGAACGGCGTGCCCGCGATGATACCGAGCCCGTAGATGCGGCTGACGTTGTCGCGGTGGGCGGCCGAGGCCTTCTCGAGGTCGGTGTACGGGATCTCGACCACCGGAGGTTCCGAGCCCTCCACGGCTGCGTAGAGCCGGGCGAGGAAGGAAGCCGCCTGTTCCAGTGACGCGGGCATGCGCGGGGAGAAGGTGGTTTCGGAGGTGCCTGCTGTGATGCCGAGCCCGTAGATGCGGCGGATACTGTCGCCGTGGGCGGCAGAGGCGTTCCCGAGGTCGGTGAACGGTGTGTCGACCACCGGAGCCTCGCCGGCCGGAGACGGCCCGTTCACGGTGGGACCCTTCCCGAGTTGCAGACCGACGATCACCGGATCGTGGTCCGACGATCGGAAGGCGTTGGCCTCGTAGATGGGCAGCGCCGTCGACTCCCGCTCGTACCCCCGCTCACCCGGGTCACGGACATCGTCGTTGTAGTCGAACAGTGGTGGTTCGTCGGCGTTGATGTACCACCCGGCCACTCCGGTGACCTGGCGCAGCAGCGACGGGCCGGCCAGGGCGTGGTCGAGGTATCCGAGTTGGCCGTCGAACACGTAGCTGTAGGCGTCATCCCCCGAGAACCGCCTGATCAGGTCGGTGTAGCCGGCCTCCGCCAACGCCCTGATCGGGTCTTCCCGGGCATAGGCGTTCAGATCGCCGATGATCAGGATGTCGGGGTCTCCGCCGGCGGTGGGGTCGGTGGCGAGGTACCGGGCGAGGGCGGCGGCGGCGGAAGTGCGGGTACCGTTGCAGTTGGCCTGGCCGTCTCCGAGATCCGGATCGCCCAGTTCATCGCAACTCGATCCCTTCGACTTCAAGTGGTTGACGGCCACAGTGAAGCGCTCACCGGTTGCCGTCTCCTCGAACGTCTGGATCAGCCCCGGGCGGTTCTCGGTGTCGACGAAGGAGGGATCGACCGACGAGTCGATGACGGCATGCGGCCCGACGGGCGTCACCCACGCAGGCTGGTAGATCAGCCCCACCTTGATCACGTCGATTCCGATGCTTCCGGTGTCGACATAGGCATAGGTGCCGGGGCCCGCAGAGGAGTTCAGACCGGCGACAAGATCGACAAGCGAAGCCGAGGGGTTGTTCTCGATCTCAACCACACCGAACACATGGGCATCGATTGCGACCATCGCGGCGACGATCTTGTCCCGCTGCCGGCCCAGTTCCGCCGCCGAGTCGGCGCCACGGCAGCCGAGGTCGCCGCTCGGTCCGCACTGTGGCACCCCGTCGTCGATCGTGGTGAAGTAGTTCAGAACGTTGAACGCGGCCACCCTGAGGCGGCCGCCCACCTCGGCTGGAACCGTGGGCCTCGGATTCTCTGCGGTGAAGGTGTAGTCGAACCTCTCGGGGATCGGGTGTATACGCCAGCCGTCGAAGGCCCAGTGCATGACCCCCGTCAGCCCTCTTATTGAGTCGCCGCCGCGGAAGCGGTTGGTGTTGCTCATCCCGCCCCCGGGATACGGGTAGGCCTCGTCCTCCCTTTGCGGAGGGTTGATGGACTCGTTCTGGTTGCTGTTGTCGTCGTCGAGGACTATCCGCCTGGTGGACAGATCGGCCAGGAAGGCGGCGTATCCCGTAGCGCTCGGCGTGTGTCGATGGGTGAACTGGTATGGCCGGGACCCGTCGGTGAGCACCAGCTGGCCATAACGGGCGAGCCGGTAATACTCGCTGACCACGAGGTTGCCGGCGAACGTGACGATCATGCCTTCGACGTTCTCGAAGGTTCCCTCCACGTTGGTGCTGCCCCCGGCCGGAAGCGACAGCATCGTCGCGGTCGGAAGGTCGTTGCCCGACGAGCGGATCGTGACGCTGCCGGCAGATGCGTCGATCTGACTCGCACCGCCGAACTCCCCCGCCGCTCCCGCCACCGTCACCCCGTCGCCCACCGCCACGCCGGCAGGGCATGCGCTCGAGCAGAAGACGTAGATGCCTTCGGAGGTGGACGGGTCGCCGTCGCTGTCGGCGTCCTCCTCCTGGAGGAAGAAGCCGCTCAGCACGTCGTCGTTCTCGAACCGCGAAGTGACTATCGCCTCGACCGTCACCGGTCCGGTTATCGCTACCGTCGCTCCGCTGCCCTGTATCTCGGAGATGCTCACCTGCCCAGCAGCGGTGGCCGCCGACAGAGTGAGGGAGGTCTGCGTGTTCCTCGCCCGGGCCCTGGAGGCGGGCACGGCGGGGGACGTAGCATCGATACCGAGCTGTGACACGTCTCTGCGATCCGGATCCTTCACGGCGAGTCCGGCTGCCGGATACTCCTCGCGGGTCTGGCTCGGGAATCCGACGCTGATGCCGGTGGGGACTATTCCGGCCGGCTCGCTCATGCCGGGTCGACTGCCGGTGACGGCCCCCGTTTCGTGGTGGTGGATTTCACTAGCCAGGACTGTCAGCGCGGCCTGAGCCGGCGTGGAGCCTATCGAGACGATCCCGGCGAGCAATAGCACCAGAGAGACCGGCAAACTGACGGAACGACGGATCAAATCGGATCCTCCTCGAAGCCGCAGCCTACTCGTTGATCGTGTTCGGTCTGTGTTGCCGGCGGCGTGCTCCGGACCACCTGGCTGCGTCCTACCTCCCCGGCGTACCCAGAGGGTACGCCGTCGTAGGCAAGTCATTGCCATAGACGCCGCTTGCGGCGCCACATCCCACCGCCACACAGACCGACCACGGGACCCGCGGGTGCTGGAACAACAGTCCGTAGCGTGAAGGTGCCCTAGCAGCGTCAGAACACGAGGGTTCAGTGCCCGTGGTCCTGACGCGGGTGTCCCGGCCGGGAAGCCGGGACACCTTTGTGTTGGGTTCGATCAGGGAGCTACATGGCCGGTAACTGCAAGATCCAACCGATCCTGATCAGGTTGGCGTTGGTCAGCGCCCTACCGTCGGCCTGGGTCACTCCCCTGTTGAGTTCGTAGATCTCCCGCCACCGGTTCTCGTCCCCGAGATGGGTGCGGGCGATCTTCCTCAAGTAGTCGCCGGCCTGTACCGTCACCGTCCGGATCTCCGGCTCGGGGTGCAGGGCGACGATCCGACCCCCGCCGTCGACCGGGTAGTCCTCGGCGGTGATCCTCCCGCCCAGGTCCATCGAGATGTAGTTGGCCAGGGCCTGCTGGTAGCTCACGCCCAGCTTGGTGAAGCTGATGTCCGTGAGCGGGTAGCAGTCCCCTCCGCCGACCAGGAAGTCGATGGTTGCCAATACGACCGGGTCGCCCGGCACCACCTGGCCGTCCGCCACGATGACCGTGCCGTCGTCGAGGACCACTTCCCGGATCCGCTCGCCGGGATTGCCGACCAAGGAGCAGTCACCGTCCCGGGCGATCTCCCTGGCAGGGGCGGCCGGGTCGTAGGTAAGCGTGAATCCCGACACCTGGGCCCACTGGCCTCCGGCGCCCGGTATGCGGTCCACGGCTTGCTCGAGCAGGATATGGAAGGTATCGCGCGGGACCTCGCCGACCACGACGAAGTTCCTGAACGGAGCGATGTCCCAGGTGGTTCCCACGGTGAGCTCACCCGGAGGGATCAGCGATGCGTTGCGGATACCGCCGCCGTTCTGGATCGCCACATCAGGGACGGGGCTGCCGAACTCGTCCGCCAGGTTGGTGGCGGCGGCTCGGAGGGCGTCGGCCATCAGGTTCCCCTCGTTGGTCGCCATGACACGGATCTCCGGTCTGCGGCCGTCGAGCGCAACTTCGCTGGTCCCTATGACCTCGGCGTCGACCGCGCTGACTGCGGCCGACAGGGGCTCTACCACGTTGGCCTGAACCTCGGGATCGGGCTCGACATCGAATCCGACACCGACCGAGCGCCCTTCCGCCGCGGTCACGTTGCCGTCGGCGTCGAAGGTCACGTTGAGTTCACCGATGCACCGGTACCCGCCCGGACCGGTGATGACCGGCACCATCGCCCCCGACGCGTCCTCCACCATGATGGGGTACGGGTTGACAGCCTCCTCGTCGGGAAGGCAGGTGTCGCCCTCGTTCTTCAGGAGGTCGTCGCCTCCGCCGGCGATGACCACATCCACTCCTTCGAGACTCGCGACGAGCTCGATCTCTTCCGCAACGTCCTGCAGATGGCTGACCAGGATGATCTTGTCGTAGCCAAGACCGTGTAGGTCTGCCACTTCGGCTTGGACTGCCGGCAGCACCGGCGATACCGACACGTTTCTGGGACTCGAGATGTTGGGCAGCAGCGGCGTAACCGCACCGATGATTCCGATCTTCTCGCCGCCCGTCACGACCACCGTGCTTCTGGCTATGAGACCGTCATCCACCAGTTTCTGCAACTCCGGTTCCCCCGAGAAGTCGAGGTTGGCGGACAGGAACGTTATCGCGGGATCGAATCCGGTGATGAACCGTGCCGTCACCTCCGGACCCATGTCGAAGTCGTGGTTGCCGAGGGCCATCGCGTCGTACACTCCGCTGAGTGCGACCGAGTCGTAGAGGGCGCCCTCGCGCGCCAGGGACACTCCGAACTCCTGGGACGCCAGGAAGTTGTCGCCCGACGTGAGGGTTACGACGCCGTCACCGGCCGCGTCGGCCTGCAACTGCTTCATGAGGGCGACGAAGCGGGCGACCCCCGGGTCCGAACCCTCGTCGGGTAAGAGCTTCGACTCCCCGTCGTTGTTGTGCAGGATCGTAAGCGTGAATCCGTCGGAGCCCTCGCCATCCTGTGCATTCGCGGTGGCCGGTGTTGACACCAGGATCCCCGCCAGTAGCGCTAGGACGGCGAGAACCGTGTAGGTTCGCCTGGGTCGGATTGCGGTCATGATTCCTCCCTACTCCGTGTTGAATCGAGGCTAGGCGTCGGCAAAGTTCTAGGGACCCCGAGAACCATTATTGTCGCAGCGAGCTAACGGAATCTTGCCGTCCTGTGAACGTGTCTTCAATTCACTCGAAAAGAACCGGTGACGCTCGAGCCGCGGGCCAGTGGTTGCAGGGCGGAGGCATCACCGTCTCTCGGGGGCCGGGTCGTATACTCCACGCTCCTATGGTCCCCCTCCATGCGAGAACGGCGGCAGCGGTGTCCGGATCCGGGCGGTCCGGGACTGGTGTGTGCCCCATGGGAATCCGGCGATGAACCTGCCCATCCGGTACGGTGTGATCGGTACCGGGATGATGGGAATCGAGCACATCGGGAACATCCTGGCCATCCCCGGAGCGGCCGTGACCGCCATCTCGGATCCTTACCCTCCTTCGCGCCAAGCCGCTCGTGAAGCACTGAAGGGTCAGGACTTCGGGGCCTTCGAGGACCACCGGGATCTCATCGCTTCCGGGTTGTGCGACGCGATAGTGGTGGCGACCCCCAACATGACCCACATCGACCTCCTGCGAGACCTCCTGGATACCCCCTTGCACATCCTGGTAGAGAAACCGCTCTGTACCCGGGTCGAGGACTGCCGTTGGGTGGTGGAAGCCCAGCGAAGCCGGGAAGCGGTTCTGTGGGTGGGGATGGAGTACCGCTACATGCCGGCCACTGCCCGGTTGATCGCCCAGGTGAGGAGGGGCGCCGTGGGCGACCTGAAGATGCTGGCCATCCGGGAGCACCGCTTCCCGTTCCTCGAGAAGGTGGACGACTGGAACCGCTTCAACGCCAACTCGGGCGGGACTCTCGTCGAGAAATGTTGCCACCACTTCGACCTGATGAACCACATCATCGGTGAGCTCCCGACCCGGGTCTACGCGTCCGGCAGCCAGGCGGTGAACCATCTCGAGGAGTGCTACGGGGGACGGCGCCCCGACATCCTCGACAACGCCTACGTGATCGTCGACTACCCGGGCGGGCAGCGCGCGATGCTCGACCTGTGCATGTTCGCCGAGGGCGGCGAGAACCAGGAGGAACTGGTGGCGGTCGGCGACCTCGGCAAGGTCGAGGCCCGCCTTCCCTCCGGCCATGTCCTGACCGGGAAGCGCGACGGGGAGTGGTTCTCCCCCCAGATAGAGACCGCCTCCGATGACCGCATCGTCCACACCGGTGCTCACCACGGCGCTTCCTACATAGAACACCTGGAGTTTCTCACCGCTATCCGCAACGGAACCCCACCCCAGGTGACCGCCTACGACGGCCTCATGGCGGTAGCCATGGGCGTCGCCGCCCAACGTTCGATAGTGGAACGGCGCCCGGTCGATATGTCCGAGGTGCTGGCCCCATGGTGCTCAAGTGCATGATCAGGCGGTCACGTCGTCATCGGAGGCGATCAACATATCGCCTCGCGGCGACAGCCCCCCATACTTGATCAACTCTTCGATCCGCAGGTCCAGCCTGGCCTTGATCTTCTGGCCCACTCTTTGGAAGCCGAACTTGCGGGCCGTCTCCCTCACGAGGTCGTCTTTCGAAGCGCCGAAGGTCTTGCGGGCGATCATTAGTAGGCCTGCGTCAAGTTCGGTTCCGGCAATGAGTCCTATTTTTCGCCCCCCACGGCGCCTTGGGCGTGGTGGCCCGGGATCGCCTGCTAGGTGTAGGAAGAGTCCGTCGCCCACCTCGGGGGTCACAGTCCCTTGAAGTTTGGCCTGCTTTACCGCTCCTACGATATGTTGACGAATATTCTTACCAGCCTTCGTACCGTAGAGACTCACCACTTGGTTGACAACTATGTCGACATGGACTGGCTGCTCAACCGCCACGATCTCCGTCACCAGCTTCGCGAGGTGGGCTAAAGACGCGTCGAGTACTTTACCCCAACGACGCATCCCCTCATAGTGACGGTATTGATCGAATAGCTGCGCGGGTCGGGAAGGCTGCGGCGCGGGAAGAGCATTATCGATATCGCTGGGCCCAGTGGGCGGTTGCGTTTCAGATGGACCTTCGCCGACCGGCCGCGCAAGCTCGAACGGCTCCTTGAGCCGTGCCTGTTCAAGGGCGTCCTCAATCGCCCTGATCTCGGTCTCGCAATCGCGGATCCATGCGGTGGACCACACGCGGTGAATATGCCACCCGAGACCTTCGAGTACTTGCTGTCGAAGCCAATCACGGTCGCGGGCAGCCGGCGACCGGTGGTATGTCGCTCCGTCACATTCGATGCCGAGATCGAACCGTTCTCCGTCCTCGGACTTGATAGCGAGGTCAATGCGATAACCCGAGACACCCACTTGCGCCTCGACCTGATGGCCGCGTTCCCGCAACGTTGCGAGCACTGCCTCTTCGAAAGGACTCTCGGGCTCACCGACGCCGGAAACGGCTGCTTCAAGAGCTTTCTCCGGGTTTCGCACGTACTCGAGATAGCGGCGCAGTTGGCGAGCTCCCGCGGACGTTGATCTGATGTCCTCGGCGCGCAGCGAATGCACCACGGTCATCGACTGGCGCGCCCTTGTGACAGCCACGTTCAACCGGCGCTCGCCGCCTTCTTGGTTGATCGGTCCGAACCGGTTAGGAACCGCGCCCGCGGCAGTTGGCCCATAACCGACAGACAGGATCATGTGATCTCGTTCGTCCCCTTGGACGTTCTCCAGGTTCTTGACGAAGAAGCGTTCAACAAGGTCACCGCTGAATCGATCATCGAGATGGCGATTGAGCAACCGGCGTTCTTCGATCAAGGTCTCGATGAGGTTGGCCTGCGAACGCGAGAGCGCCACTACACCGATGCTCTCCTCCCGAGGCCGCTTTTTCATCAGATCAAAGACGATGTCGGTCACACGCTCGGCCTCTTCGCGGTTGGTACGGCTGCCCCCTGCGTCGTATGTGGCCCCTGGGAGGAAGACGTCTTTGACGGCTACTATCGAAGGATCCGGATCGGGGAAGGTCAGAAGGCGGTCTTCATAAAAGGCGTGATTCGAGAATCTGATCAAACTCTCGCTACGGCTCCGATAGTGAACACTCAAGTACCGCTCTTCGATACCGTTGCCCACCTGTCCGACCATGACGTCAAGAATGCTTTCACGACCCTTGAAACTATCACTGGTCTCGTCCTCATCGCTATCGTGGTCTACGTCGTCGGCGAGGCTGCGTTGGAAGAAGGTGGTGGGTGGGAGTTGGAGTCGATCACCTACAACGATGACCTGTCGTCCTCGTTCGATGGCTGGTAGTGCATCCTCAGGGAGAACCTGTGAGGCTTCGTCGAAGATCACCGCGTCGAACTCGATGCGGTTGCTCTCCAGCGGCCCCGCAGGGAGATACTGGCTCACTGCGAGGGGGCTCATCAGGAAGCACGGCTTGAGCGTTTGGAGCAGGTCAGGAATTCGGCGGATGAGCCGACGGACAGGCAGATGGCGAGTCTTCTTGGAGAGTTCCCCGTTGAGAGTGCCAACCTGTCCTGCTTGGAGCGGCGTCACGTTCTGCTCTGGGTACTTCAGGAACACGCGTTCTCGTACTCTCCTGCGGGCAGCGATAGGGAAGAGTTCGTCGAGGTTACTAAAGCGCTCCCGGATATCCTCATGATCTACCCTATTGAATCTACCCAGCTCAGGCTCGGCGGAGTACACCGCTTCCAGCCAAGCATCGTATATTCGACGTTTGACGATTCCCGGTACATCCTCAGCCCGCTCCGTCAGACAGCGGACTTTGGTAGCCGACCCTGCCCCCAGGAATTCGTCGAACGAGTTCACCGCGTCCTGATATTCGATCCAAGCAGGCGCGTCGTTCGAATGATTGCGGAGGTCAACGGCCCACTGTCTGAGGTTGGTGAAGCTCGGCTGGTCCCATGAGTCCCAGTTCATCGACGTGAGGTCGAACCTCTGGTCTAACACGCCCAATTCCTGCCTGTATTTTTCGATCGTGCTGTCAACAGAGTTAGCTCGGTTCGTGTATTTATAACGTGGTTGAGGGTTGCGCGCATGGCACTCGAGTTCTCCGCTAGTGCTTCCGTTGGCGGCGTTGAGGAATTTCTCCGTCCAGTCAAGAGCCTCCAGGATGCCCTCCCACGAGGTGCTGGCACCCTCGAAGAAGTGGCCGAAATCCGTGGCGAGAGCGGGAGCTAGTCTCTTGTCTTCGTCCGCGATCGCCATCAGCCCGACGCCGACGCTGATGATCTCTGTAAGCGCGTCCAAGTCAGCAGGCGGTTTGGCGAGACAGCGAAAGAGGGGGATCGTAGCCTCGCTGATACGGCGAAGCGGCTTGAGTGAGCGACGGACGGCCTCACGTGTGCCCGCGATGTGCAGATCCGGATCGGTCAACAACTCGTTACCTATTCGAGCCGCGGCCGAGTGGTAGCGGTCGAGGGACTTGCGGATGTGACGCTGAGCAGACTTGAGGGCCGAACGCCGCTTTCCGTCTGCTTCAGCAGTAGTCAACTCTTGAAGAGGGGCCTCATCCGCTGATCCATAGTGCCACGCTTGTTGCAGGTTGTGCACGGTCTCCAGGTCGGCTAGTACACCCTCCCAGTCCGTTCCCCGGCCTTGGAACCGTTCACTTAGCATGTCCCTTGTGTCAGGCTCGCGCTCTAACCACGTCTCTCGTTGTTGCTTGATCTCGTGAGCTTGCCGAACGGCTTCGAGTGACTCGCTCAGTGAGAGTTTGTGTGGATCAATCAACTGACCCCGGATGATGCGTTGGTCTTGACGGTAAGGCTTTCCGAGGCGTCTCCAAGCACTTTGATGGTCGGTGCGATAGCGGATCAGCATCTCCTCGTCTACGAGGTCTACGAGTTGGTCCGAAAAGCCTGCATGAAGTCGGCTCTCAGCTTGTTCGAGGTTGTTGAGCAGTGAATGCGTCTCCTCCAAGGAACGCTTCAGTTGATTAGGCGAGGGGTGGGTGAACCAAAGGTCCGGGACCGGATCGAGTTCAAGAATCCGGCTTGCCAAGTTACACGTGTCGTTGACATTGCCCAGGGTCTGGAGCGGCGGTTTCGCGAGCGCTTCGCCGATATCCCCGATTGCTGTCAGCAAGTCGTCAACCACGGCTGAGAGGGAGTCTGCCGCATCTGATAGCGCAACGGGATCCTGGCCGATTCGAGTTCGCCAACTGTCACCTATAACAGCGTCGATGGCTTCTAACTCGTCGGGCATAAGGACGGCGGCCTTCTTCATCGTTCTGTAGTTGAGGCGGAGAGGCTCGTCAACGGAGGCATCCGACAGTTTCTCAGTGAGCATTCGCCGCTCGCGCTGTTGCTTCGATTGTTCGCGGGCCAATACGCGAAGTTGAGCCACGATCTTGGGCCGGAGCCACGTTGTAGGGATACCTGGGGTGTCTGCGAGTAGCCTTAGAGTCCGAACTATTCTTCGAGCCTGGTCAGTAGACTCAACGGACGGTAAACCGAGCCACCGCGAGTGGGTGGTTACACTACCCTTCAGTCGATCTATCGCAGAAAGCACGGTGTTCAGATCGTCGCGGATCAGGTCGGGTAGAGAGAGCGTCTGCTGTGGTGCACGGAGCGGCCTCCAGCGGCTCGAAGTATGGCAGGCAAACTCTCGGGGTCGAAGTTCAATGCGGCGGGCGGTGTCGGCCGCCTCGGAGAGCCATTCGTTAGTCAGTCTACTTACGTGTGGAACTTCTAGTTCGTCGAATCGTGGCAGATCGCGCAGTTGAGCAAATCGACCCTGTACCTGATAAACGGACTTCCCCAGCGGTTCACGACGTCTATGGAGCAGCCGGACGATCCCGTTGAGGTGCTTCCGCAGCAGGACTAGATCATCCATGGAGACATCGGGCGCGAGCGTTTCACGTGTATCCGACAGGGAGTTCTTCAGTTGCTTGTAGACTTGGCTCTTCCTTCCGCGGTCACTGTGCAAGTCGAGACAGAAGACACCGAGGTCGCACTCCTCAAGCCGTCGTTTAACTACGTCAAGGGCAGCAGTCTTTTCGCTCACGAAGAGGACACGCTTACCTTCGCCTAGGAGCGTCGCAATGAGGTTCGTGATCGTCTGGCTCTTACCCGTACCCGGAGGGCCGTGAATCACTAGGTGTGAGCCCTTACGAGCCGAGTCGATGGCCCGTAACTGGCTGAAGTCTGTCGGTAACACCGTGTACTGGTCCCTGATCTCTAACACGTCGTCCAACTGCCCCCCGACGAACTCGCGGTCGCGAGGTGTGGCTGAAGGAGTGGCGGCAACGTAATCAGTTTGTGTTGCTTCGTCCCCGGCGAGCATGCGCGTCAGCTCGCTTCGCACACCTTCTTCGAGCATCCTGGTCAGATCCTCGTACATAGCCAGCTTCGTGTAGGAGAATGTTCCGAGGAATACTTCCGAATCGATCGACCAACCCTGACGTCCACTGATTAGGACGTTGACTTTGGCGACGTATGCCGCGATAGGTGGTTCTGGCTCATCGTGCTCATCAGCGAAGTCGGGAAGGTCAAGACCTAGCCGTGAGAGGTAGTAACACAGAGTCGGATTGATGAGTGAATCGTCATCTTCACGTTGTAACCGGAACGGTTCCCCCGGTGATTTGCGCACCAGATCACAGGGAATCAGTACGAGTGGCGAACGCGCTCGGTCACCATCTTCGTCGATCCAGTTAAGAAAGCCTAGGGCTAAGAAGAGGACGTTGAGGCCCTGTTCCTCTTCCCACTCCCGATCTCTGCGCTGGAGATTGCGAAGCCGCCGCTGTAGATCGGCAGGTCCACAGTCCGTTGTAAGGTCGCCTTGAATGACACGGGGCTCCTCATCCACATTAGGGTCGTTTGTGGTTGAGAATCCACGTTTACGTTTGCGACGCATTACGTAGGGAAAGCGAAGCCCAGTCCTAGACCTTCTGAGCCGCTTGCCGAGAGCGTCGAGAGTCATGCCTGTGATGCCTACAGCGCTGCGGCCGGGTTTGAAGTAGAGCAGGTTGTTCCGCCGATTCAATTGGAGGAGGCGCGTCTGCCATTCGGCGATCCGCTGACTAATCGAGTCCGAACACGCGGATGGCTTCATTCGTGGTCTTGTCGGTGGTGAGTCGGCTTTCGTCGTACGCTCTGTCCTTCGCTCTGAGGGGGGCGACGTAGATGAGAGCCGCGAGCCGATCGTTTGTGAGTCTGGCAGCTTGGGTGCTTTGTGTGTTCGGCTGCGCGGTGATGGAGTAGCTAAGTCCTTCTGTATGTGCTCGCCCAGGATGGAGTCGAGATCGGCTGCGGCTAAGAGTTGATCGAGGCCAGACTCGGAGCCTTCGCTCTCGAGGTTGATCGCACAAACTCCAATGTCAAATCCACTGTGGGAGGCGAGAGGGTCTCTACAGTTCGGACAGCGTCGCATTGCGGTATTCAAGGGTTCCTATGTGGGCTTGTCCATAACCAAAACTAGTGTAGGCTAGCCCTTGACGGACCCGGCCAGGATTCCTTTGACGAAGAAGCGCTGCAGCGCGAAGAACACGATGATCGGTAAGAGGGTCGATAGGAAAGCGCCGGCCGTCAGTAGATGTTCTGCTTGGCCGAATTCCCCGGACAGAGCCGCTATGCGGGCGGTGGCCGGGAAGTTCTGGCCGGCGCCACCGAGCATGGTGACAGCGATCAGGTAGTCGTTGTAGGTCCACAGGAACTGGAAGATGGCGAATGCCGCCAGAACGGGGACCGACAGGGGGACCACCAGCCGCCAGAAGATCTTGAAGTGGTCGGCGCCGTCGATGACAGCGGACTCGAAGATGTCCTTCGGCAGCCCGCTGATGTAGTTGTGCAGCAGGAATATGGCGAACGGGAGAGCGAAGCCGGTGTGGGTCAGCCACACGGCGACGTGTCTCCCCGCAAGGTCGAGATCGGGGAACAGGGTCAGGGTCTTCTCCAGGAAGGGAAGCGTCAGATGGCCCCCGCCGCTGTACAGCTGGAGAAGCGGGATGAGCGACATCTGGGCGGGGATTGCCAGGAGCGAGACGGTGACGATGAACAGCCATTCCCGGCCCTTGAAGTCGATCCAGGCGAAGGCGTAAGCGGCGAAGGCGGCGAAGGCGATGGGGATCACCGTGGCGGGCAGAGCGATGGCCAGGGAGTTGAGCAGCGCTCGCCACAGGCCGCCCTGCGCGCCGCTGGCGAGTATGTCGATGTAGTTGTCGAGGGTGAGGTTCTCGGAGAAGTCCTCGACCAGCACGTACCACCAACCGCTGGCCCGCTGCGCGTTTCTGGTCCGGAACGAGTTGACGAACAGGCCGAGGCTGGGGATGGTCCACAAGACCACCAGCAGCCAGAGCACCCAGGTCGGTATCGCTCTGAGGAAGGCGTACGTTCGCTTGCCGAGCCCCGGCCCGCCTGAACTGCCGAGCACCGTCATGCTGCCGCCCTCTGCATTCGCCGTATGTTGATGAAGAGGATGGGTAGCACGGCGATGAACAGGACCACCGCCAGGGCCGACCCGAGACCGAAGTTCAGTTCGGTGAAGGCGCGCTGCCACATCTCGTTGGCGATGACCTGCGTGCCGAAGTTTCCGTTGGTCATGACCTTTACGATGTCGAACACCTTCATGACGAGGACTATCAGGGTTGTGACCACCACCCCGATGGTCGGGTAGATCTGGGGGATGATCACCCGCCAGAAGGTCTGGGATTCGGACGCCCCGTCCACCCGGGCCGCCTCGAGAAGGTCGGACGGGACCGCCTTGATAGCCGCCGAGAAGATGACCATGGTGAACCCTGTCTGTATCCAGATCAGCACCAGCATCAGCCAGACGTTGTTGTAGGGGGCTTTCTGCACGAACTGGATGGTCGAGGCGACGATGTCCCCGTTTTCCCGGACCTCGAATCCTCCGACCCCCCGCCAGAGCGCGTAGGCGAACCAGATGAGCGGAAGCGAGGTAACCGCAGCTCCCAGTCCAACCGTGCGTTCCCCGGCTTTCCAGGCGCGGAATGCCAGGATTGCGAGCAGGGCGGCAAGGCCCAGCGACACGATTACCGCCAGGAAGAATCCCGGTCCACGCGAGAGGCTCAGTTCTCCGATGCCGACCCACACCGTGTTGAGCACTCCGGTCTGGGGTTTGGACACGTCGCGCGCCAGATACATGAAGCGCCAGATGACGCCGGCGCCCACGAACGAGATGGCCATCGGCATGAAGATCAAGGACTTCGCCACCGACTCCCAGCGGGCGCGGTCGGCCAGAACCGCGATGGCCAACCCCGCGGAGGCGGAAAGGACCGTGACGGTGAACACCCACCATAGGTTGTTGAACACGGTGCCCCTCAGCGCGGCGAAGATGGCGAAAGCCACCAGGACCACACCAACGGCGGTGACCCCTCCGGACCCGGGAGAGAAACTGATGGAGTAGCCGCTCCGCCTGCCGACGACGATGGAGACCACGACGCCGATCAGGAGCAGCACCGCGCCGACGACGAAGAGCTTGCTGCCGAAGATGCCGGCCCAGCCCTCGAGGTTGAATATGTTGGGACTGGAGAATATGTCCCGGTAGTTGACGAACCCCACGAACTCCTGCCCTCGGGGGTCGTGAAACGACAGGAAGAGAGTTCGCAACGTCGGGATTATGAGAGTGGCGGCGATGAAACCCAGCGCAGGTATAAGAAAGATGTATGCCCGCGAGGAACCTTCGATGCGTCCCCGGTGAGCTGCGTCGGGAATAGGTTTGAGGCCGAGCAACGCTCCGACGCCTACCCCCACGCCCATGGCTGCGACGAGCGCATCCGTCTTCGTGCCGCTACCGAGGGAGGGGAGTAGCCACCCACCGACGAAGAATCCGAGCGTGGCGCCGAGTATCAAAGGGCGAGCGGGAGGGGTCCGCCGGCCCCGGAGTTGCCAAAGCAGGATTCCGATGGCGGCGCCGACCAGGGTGGCGATCGCCACGGCACCGTAGTCGATTAGGGGCAGAACCGGCCACAACTCGAACGTACCCCGTTCCAGTTCGAAGACGAGGACCACCTTCCGCATCCCGGACGCGGCGAGTGCTCCCAACGCTCCGCCGGCTCCGATCCCGATGGCCAGCCGGGCCCAGCGCTCCTGAACGGTTCCCAGCAGGTAGCCGGCCACCGCCCCCACCAGGGTCCCGACAACCGTGCGCAGGACCGGGTCATCGATGGCCCGGTTGCCCCAGAGCAGGGCGAAGATCACGAAGGCGCCTCCCGCTCCGACAAGCGTCGTGAAAACGGACCAGCGGTCGGGCGGCAGGTCGAAGAGCTTGTTGGCGGCGATGAAGATCAGGGCGCTAGCCAAGATCGAGACAACCACCCCGCGGGCGGTGGTCTCCAGTTTCTCGACTGCGAACACCCCCCAGAGTGACAGGGCGCCGAGAGCGATGCCGACGACCAGCGCAACCGCCCGACGGGTCTTGGACGCCGGGCCTGCTCGATCGATCCAGAGAGCGGCAGCAACCGCGATGACGGCGCCCATCAGGATGTTGATGACGACGCCTAGCACCGCAGTGCTCCCTCAAGCGCTCTGTGCACTAGCGACTTCATCTGCTTCTCGGAAGGGCCGTTGCGATTCTCGGGTCTCCCTCATTCAAGGCTGACGCTGGGGGCGCTACGAGTTTCGAAGCGCCCCCAGCACCGTTGACTACGTCTGCTTCAGGTTAACCGGATCACGGCCACGAGTTCTCGATGGCCTGGGTCGCCTCCTCCACGGTCTTGTCTCCGTTCACCGCGCTGGTCGCTTCCGTCCAGAAGGTTCCCGCGCCGACTGCGGCGGGCATCAGGTCGGATCCGTCGAAGCGGACCACCTCTGCCGTGAACAGGATGTCCAGGAAGGACTGTTCCAGCGGCTGGTACAGGTCCAGGTTGGCGTTCAGGTTGGGCGACAGGAAGCCGCTCAGGACCGCTCCACCACCCTTGGACAGGTTCTGGAACCGCTGCCGGTTGTCGGCGTATTGGGGTGTGGCATAGTACTCCATCACGGCCCACACCTCGGGGGCATCCCGGAACGCGGCCACCAGGGTGCCGGCCCCGAGAACCGGGCGGTCACCGCTGACCGACGGGAAGTAGAACACGTCCACTCCGTCCGGCCCGAAGCCCGTGCCGTCCGGGAAGAAGGATGCCTGCCGGTGCATCATGCAGTCGCCTTCCACCAGCGGCCGGCCGTTGTCGCCGAAGAAGGTGGAAGAGATCGTTCCGCCCTCTGCATAGACGGCGCCCGGAGTGTTCCAAAGATCGAGAATCTCGGTCCAGATGGCGTTCATTTCCGGCGAGTTGAACGGGATGCTGTGGTCGACCCACTGGTCGTAGAACTCAGCCCCCTGGTAGCGGAGGGTCAGGTCCTCGACCCAGTCGGTAAAGGCCCATCCGGTGGCGCCACCGGACTCGATGCCTACGCACCACGGAACATTGCCGTCGTTGATCATCTGCTGGGTCAGCGCCCTCAGATCGGCCCATGTAGTGGGTACGTCGTACCCGTTGGCGGCGAAGTCGGCCGGTCGATACCAGACCAGCGACTTCAGATCGGCCTTGGTGGGAATGGCGTACTGGACGCCGTCGACGTTGCCGAACGAGTTCCAAGCCGCGCCGATGTTCTCGTCCATGGTCGCGAGTACGTCGTCGGGGATTGGCAGCAGCCATCCTTCCCGTGCGAAGTCGGCGATCTTGCCCGGCTGCGGGAACACCGCGATGTCGGGTGGGTTTCCGCCTGCCGCTTGGGCGTTGATCAAATCCGAGAAGCTGCGCTCGCCGGTGTACTGGATCGTCATGCCGTTTTGCGCGGCGAAGATATCCAGCGCCGCCTGGTGCGATCCCGCCTCGGCGTCCGAGCTCTCCGGGCCGAACACCGTCACCGTGGTGCCCGCGAGCGGATTCTCCATCTCCACTTCGACCGGGACCTCCACCTCCACCGTCTCGGTGACTGTCTCGGTCTCTGTGACGACCGATGTAACGACCTCAGTGACCGTTTCGGTGATGGTCTCGGTTTCGGTGACGATCGATGTAACGACCACGGTCTCCGGCGGTGGCGGTGGAGCCTCTTCGGTGTCGCCGCACGCGGCGGCCACCAGAGCCAGCGCCGCCATGAGCGCAAAGATCCTAATGAGCTTTCTAGTCATGCCTACTCCTTGACTTGAACGGCATACGGGTCGACGGGGGTCGGCCCTCCGCGCAGCGGACAGGCCCGATCTCTTCCCGCCCCACCCAGGGTTTCCCTGAACGGGGGCCGGAAACCACGCATAGATGGGGCCTCTCGGCTGCGTAAGCCACAAAGCTTACAAAACCCCAGCTAGTAACAAGAATCAGGATATAGGGGCCGCCTGGCGGGATCTCCGCCAGGGACGGACCAACCGTCCTTGATCCACCCAGGACCGACCTGTTGCGGCCGGCGCTCCGCAAACCACTATGATCCCTCTAACCGGATAAACGGATAAGCTTCGAAAGGGCCGTCCATCACCGATGGCTATGACCGCCTCGATCCTCGACTACCTATCGGTTCTTGCCGACCCGACCAGGGTCCGGCTGCTCGGCCTCCTCGAAGATCATGAGTTGACGGTCGGCGATCTTTGCGAGGTGCTGGAGGTGCCTCAGTCGACTGCCAGCCGGCACCTGAAGGTTCTCCTGGACCACGGTTGGTTGGCAAGACGCCGGGAAGGGACCCGGCACTTCTACAACGTTGCACGGAGGTGGCCGGACGAGACCGGACGGCGAGTGTGGGAACTGGTCCGCGCCGGCACTGCCGATTTGCCCTCTGTACAGCGCGACCGGGATCGCCTATCCCTGGTGTTGGCCGCACGACGAGCGGCTTCCGAGGCTTACTTCGAGAGGACCGGGGAGGCTTGGCTACGGATACGCGCCGAGGTGTTCGGTGACCGATTCGACCTCGCGGCGCTCCTCGGGTTGCTCGATCCGGACTGGACGGTAGGCGACTTGGGGTGCGGGGCAGGAAGTGTATCGGCGATGCTGGCGCCTTTCGTCGCGAGGGTCATCGCAGTTGACGGTTCGCCTGTCATGCTCGATGCTGCCCGGAGGACGGTCTCGGGTCTGGAGAACGTCGAGGTCCGCGGGGGAGACCTGGAGGATCTGCCCATGGGCGACGCCGCTCTCGACGCAGCGACCCTCGTCCTCGTGCTGCACCACGCGGCTCTCCCCGGACGGGTGCTCGCCGAGACTGCCAGGGTCATGAAGCCGGGTGCCCGGCTGATGATCGTCGACATGGAGCCGCATGACGACGAGGACATGGCAGCGCGGATGGGCCATGTCTGGCTGGGGTTCGAAGCCTCGCAGATGGAGAAGTTCCTCCATGTCGCCGGATTCGACCGGGTGGTGGTGCGGTCGTTGCCGATCGATAGGACCGCCAACGGCCCACGCCTGTTCGTGGCGTCGGGTCGGCGCTCAATTGCCGATGAGCGTGCGCGGATACGTGTTCAACCGGGAGTCAGCCGGGATGTCGGACAATTGGCACAAGGCGTATGAACAGGCCATTCCGAATGGAAGCCGTACAAGTCATCCACAGGGCGGTCGAAGGTCGACTACTCGCACACCGTCCAAACCCAAGGAGTGAGAAATGATGCAGAACAAGCCGGGAGCGACGCTCGAGTACAAGGTCCATGATCTCGGTCTCGCCGCCCAAGGCCGGCGCGAGATCGAGCTTGCCGAGCACGAGATGCCCGGCCTGATGGCGTTGCGGGAGAAGCACGGGCCGCGGAAGCCACTGTCCGGGGCTCGCATATCAGGATCGTTGCACATGACTGTCCAGACCGCAGTGCTCATCGAGACGCTGGCGGAACTGGGTGCCGAGGTGCGCTGGGCCTCCTGCAACATCTTCTCCACTCAGGACCCGGCCGCGGCCGCCGTCGTGGTGGGCCGTCCCGAGCGGGGTGGTACGCCCGAGGATCCGCGCGGTATTCCAGTCTTTGCCTGGAAGGGTGAGACACTCGAGGAGTACTGGTGGTGCACCGACCGGATGATGGCCTGGGATGGGTTTGACGGACCCACTCTGCTAGTCGATGACGGCGGCGACGCAACCCTGCTGGTTCACAAGGGCGCCGAGTACGGTCTCCTGGGCGCGGTTCCGTCCTTCGATCCGGATAGCGAGCCCGAGGAGTGGGGGGTGATACTCGACCTCCTGCGCGGTCGTCACGCCTCCGATGCGGGGTACTACCGCAGGATGGCCGGCTCCGTCCGCGGGGTGAGCGAGGAAACCACCACCGGCGTGCACCGGCTCTACGAGATGGAGCAGATGGGCGAGCTCCTCTTTCCCGCCATGAACGTGAACGACTCGGTGACCAAGTCCAAGTTCGACAATGTCTACGGGTGCCGGCACAGCCTGGTGGACGGGCTCAACCGGGCTACCGATGTCATGCTGGGCGGCAAGGTGGCGCTGGTGGCCGGCTACGGCGAGGTGGGCAAGGGATGCGCCCAGGCCCTACGCGGTCAGGGATGCAGGGTGGTGATCTCGGAGATCGACCCGATCTGTGCCCTGCAGGCGGCGATGGACGGCTACGAGGTGAACACGATCGACAACGTGGTCGAGACCACCGACATATTCGTAACCGCTACCGGCAACCGCGACGTGATCACGGTCGAGCATATGGCGCGCATGAAGGACAAGGCCATTGTCGGCAACATCGGCCACTTCGACAACGAGATCGACATGGCCGGGTTGCAACGGGTCGAGGGCCTTGTCAGGAGGAACATCAAGCCGCAGTACGACGAGTTCGTCTTCCCCGATGGTCACGGGGTCCTGATCCTCGCCGAGGGCAGGCTGTTGAACTTAGGGTGCGCAACCGGGCATCCCAGCTTCGTGATGTCCACCTCCTTCACCAACCAGGTCCTGGCACAGCTGGATCTCCACGAGAACGCCGATGACTACGAGAACGAGGTGATGCGGCTCCCGAAGTACCTGGACGAGGAGGTGGCCCGCCTCCATCTGGACCATCTCGGGGCGGAACTGACCGAGCTCACAAAGGATCAGTCCGACTACATCGGGGTTCCCGTCGATGGGCCGTACAAGCGAGAGAGCTACAAGTACTAGCCCTGATTTTCATGCGGGGGTTTGTACTAGGACGGTACTGAACAATGACGATTGCTCGGGCCTGCCGCCCGCCGACCCAGGAAGCATGTCGGCGATTGGCAGGCCGCTGGTGGATTGCTCGGTAGCCTCCTAGTGTCCCGAGTTTTTGGTTCGGTTGTGTGTGGAAGACGTGCAGTCATGCGACGGGTTGGTTGTGTCACAGGCCTGTTGCATGCTTGTAGGTAACCGCAAAGCGCCAACGGTCCGCTTTCGGTACCGACCGGACCGTGATTTGG
>MKWU01002654.1_pt1 | contig 25942 bp, 18 predicted proteins | sample 809101 | NCBI WGS metagenome assembly MKWU01 (sample SAMN05860141, study PRJNA318959) | sponge metagenome | host: Aplysina aerophoba | place: Slovenia: Piran, Adriatic Sea, Gulf of Piran | collected 2013-05-07 | reverse complement strand
TGACAATACATGTCGATCATTCCATACCGTTGCGTTGCAGGGACGCAAAGTAGCTTGAAGTTTTTTTTAAAAATTCATTCTCCATCCTCAAGCGTTGAATCTCGCGCTCCATCTCCGCCGGGTTCCGTGTGCCCTTAACCTCGGTCCGACTCTCCTTGACCCAGCGCGACAAGGCCGAAGAACTAATCTTGAACTCGGCGCAAACCTGTGCTATGGTCAGTCCAGAATGGATGTGTAACTCGACCGCGTGTCGCTTGAATTCAGCCGTGAAGTGACGGCGCGTCCGTTTTGATTTCATGGTTTCAGTCATCTGCATTTTCTCCTCTTAATTGTGCTTAATGACTGTCCACCCTAGCGTACGCGAACCCAAAGAACGATTATTGAATTCGAAGACCGAGTAATGGGTCCATGCGACGATAGTGCCAATGTCTGCGAGGAAGGACGTATTACACGTCTCAGCGAGTCGCGTGATCAGGCTCGAGAGTTTTGTGGGCGACGACCGTTGTCCATTGATTCACGCTTTGTAGGACCATGTCCCAAGTATATGGAAGAACTGGAATCTGAAAAGTACGCAGGGGACGAATGGATCTTACCAAGAGTAATGCTACGATCAAGGTTTAAGAGTCGAGACGAAGATGGAGCGATCCTCGAATCATCGTTCAAGCGAACTGATTCCATACAGAGCATCCGTGAATTGCTCATTGACGATCCCAACAATCCCTTCGCCCTAGTTCGTCTTTTGATTTTGTTAGACGAGAGCGACGTAGTCGAAAAATTGAATGTGAATCTGAAATTACATGAATCAGATTCCGATTGCCCCAATGATTGGTCATTTCGCCGACGAGCAATCCACGACCGAGTAAGTACCTTGACGGACAATTGGTTGGCAGAACACGGACCTGGTTCTGAAATGCCCAAAAAAGAGCGTAGCAAACTTCTACGACGAGTCCAACACACGCTACTCAGCTTGTATGACACCGGCGTGGCACAAGACCACATGACGAACAGATTGTATTGGGCATTGGAGTCGATACACGACCCAATTCTCTCTGGCAATGACAAGGATCTTGAACGGATTGCCACAAGCTTTTCAACTTACAAGAAGGATCCTGCAGTCGAACGAAGGACAGAGCTTGTTAACAATCTGACACAAACATACGACATTGAGTCAGTACATGGTCGTGCAGAGACACTCGTCATGATGTGCAACGACTACGCTTTTGAACTTGGTCTCACCGAGCACTGTTACAAAATCATCACGCACTATGGGCAAAAGGACACCGTCTCGCTGGAGACACCTGGAACTGACTGGTTGCGAGCCGCCATACTGCTAGTGAATGCATTGACTCGCGACTGCTCGTCACATGTTGATGTGAACTACTACATGCCTGTCTGGCAAAATCTTCGACAATGCCAAGGCGAACATATCGCAGAGTACACAACACAAATTAAGGAATTGCTGAAGAGATACCCACAATCCGATCGAAGAGCAGAGAGAGCACTACTTGAAGCATATCTGCATCTGGAAGATTCGGGTGATGAACGCTTCGTTCACGCACTTGAACTGGATGAGGGGATGATCGAATATGCGGCGATCTTGATTAAACGTCTTCACAGACAAGGCAAAATACAAGCCGCGTTCAATATCTTGAAAAACATTGATGACAGACACAAAGATCTCCTTAATTGGTACGATCTGGCTTTTCTAAACAAAATTTCCAACTCGTTGCACGACCGGGAGTACAGTAATTGGAGGGAATTTCCTAGGCGCGTTTTTCTAGAGGATGAAGCAGGTGACATGCTTAGGTGAATACCGTTTGAAATTTGCGAAACTGAAACTTTTTTGCTGACATGACGAGGTTTCTATTAATCTTCCTACAGCTAAGGTATTGTCAATGAGTATCAAGCTGAAAGAGATCGAGAAACCGTTTAAGACAATCTAAGGCAATGTACCACATCGACCAATAAAACACTCCGACCTGACCTGCGTTCGCAACCTCTGCTATCGGACCAAAATTCAGGCACCGAAATGTCCACAGAGACGATTTGACTGGCATTGAAACAAAAGGTATGTTTTTTCAAGACGAGCATGCGCTAAAACACTCTTCGCGCTACAGCTATCAACGATCACTGCAAAAGCTGAATCGCTACTGAAGAGCCAAGCAGTATTGTTATTACCATTCAATTGGTCTGAATTAAATTCAGTTTCACTGCTTTCTCAAATGCACAAAATGTAGTGCCTAATGTGCACTATGTATTTTTTAAAATCAATTACTTAGGCACTTCAATCGTCGTTGTCAACGTAACGGATAGGCTGGATTAGCCTAGGTTTTAATTCGGTCCAAATCCACCGACCCAGATTGGGCTGGAATAGGCTATCGCGTCGTTAGCTTGGAGTACACGGACGTAGTAATAGTCACCTTGTTTGTCGCTCGTATCAATGACTTCAAAGCGAACATGCTTTTCACCATTTTGTCGAACTTTTCTCAGCGTCACGGAATCGGTATATCCAACCAAAGTTAGAGTTTGATGGATCTTACCGTGCTGGAAATTTTCGAATGACAAAGTGAGATTAGATTCTGGCACTGCTTGTGCTCGCCGGTATTTCGGCGGGCCCCCACCAGTTTCTCTCGTGGCATTGAGCGCAAACTCAAGAGTCGTATCGTGGGACACATTCGACAGCTGAAGCAATATCGATCTTACGTTCCCTCGCGTCGATGTGGCAAAATCTATCCCATCGGGTTGTAGTTCAAAATTCTCACCGGCTTGTTCGTCGGTACGCATACCGTGTACTTCTGTCAATTCCGCGTTAGTTACTTCTAGGTTACCTGCCCAATGTCGCCAACCTCTTGGGTTGTCATATTGATGGTACGGCTGAGATTTTGACTCAAACACAAGCTGGTATAAACCGTCCGAAGGTTGCGTCTGTTCAGTCTCGGTGCGATAGTCTTTAGTCCAGAACTCTTCGCCATTTTTTATGACTGAGATCACGTCAATCGGGGCAGTCCCGATCACCTCGCCACTAATTTGTCGATCTTGAGCAAACACTGTGCGTTGGCCCATGGAAGCACCGTTCAGATCAACATCTAGGATGATCCTATCTCCAGTAGTGGCGTAAGCTGACAAATCTTTCATGGCGTCGAAAATTCCATCGCGAGTCTTCTCCTTTGCGACGACTGCACCTAGGCCACCAATTTGTGACAGACTCCCACCTCTCGGTTTGCTATAGCCAGGTTGTGCTAAGTGATTGTCGCTCGCTGCAGTAAATCCCACTTGATGTCCGTTTTGCAGGTACATTCGACCAAACCACTCGAAAGTGCCATGCTGGGACAGAATTTCTACCAGCGGTTCTAAGTCTGGATCACTTAGTCGGTAATCACCTGGCTGGTGAGCATGCGGGATCACGATTACATCTAACGGATCGTGGTGTTGTCGCAGTCCGAAGTAGAGCTTGGTCAGTGAACCATGTGTTTGTGCTGGGATTCGTTTTCGTCCTTCTGCGGTGCGGAATAGGACGTTGTGGTGACCACCTTGGAGATTTTGAACGGTCCATTCATAGCCGAGATAAGCAATAAATTCATCGTCACTATATTCCTCCACATTGGTGATGAGCTTGTTCCATTCACTGTCGTCCATCCAGATATCGTGTTCACTGTGAGTGACGTAATCCAATCGAGCATCTTCTTTAGCCCATCGCATGAGCTGGTCGGATGAACCTATTCCTTCTGCAAAGCCGGAATGAGCGTGCGTATCACCCCAATAGATGTATCTTGCTGGATTTTCCTCTACCAGAATCGGGTTTCCTTCTCCGCTGAAGTCACCGCCTACAACAAAGGGATAGTAAACACCTGGTGTAAGTAAGCCATCTAGCCGCACTACCGATATCGCTTCGTTCTGAGATTGAACTTCTGCTACTTGCTCGTCATTTAGATAGAGAATCCAATCAGGTATTTCTGATGTTGCTCTATTGAAATATGCGTCCTGCGCTCGTATTGAGATCTCAAATGTTTCTCCTGCTTTCACGACCGAAGGTGCAAACACACGTACTCCGGCAATATCCGCACCAGTTACTTCAACCGATGGGATGGGTAGCGAATAGAGTGCTCTTGAATCGTCTAAAGCAACATACAGCGGAAATGGTGTGAAGTCACTCGAGGTATCAGACATTCGTATCCCCGGAGATCCTTGACTGGTATCGCCGTAGGTGATCGTTACCGTGTCTCCTGTTTGTAGCGTACCGGATTCAACACGAAAATAGGGCACTGGCAACGCCCCTCGGAATCCCCCGTGCATGCCTCCCATCTGGTAGGTATCTTGATACAGATCTACGTTGGGATTACTGGTGACGACCGAAACATAGTTGGGAGCTTCAGGCTCATCGTATTGATATCTACCGACACCGTTCATGATGTGCCGACCAATGACTAGGCCACCACCCGCTTCAATTGCTTTTGTGCCGACTACATAAGTCTGGATGAGAGTTCCGTATTCGTTGGCTTTGAATGGACTACCCTCTGACATAAGGTGACCGATTGCATTTGGGTCGGTCTGCATCATCGCCAGTTCACGAATATAGTGGTCCATAGCGCTAAATTGACTGGGTCTTCGTCTACTGGGATAGGCGAGGATACTAGAGACATTCTGGGTTAGGTTTACTGGTACATAACCATCGTTAAGCGAAAACTCATTTACCCATCGCCACACCTCACGAGCGCGTTCTTCAGCATTGGCTACACTCGTCGGTTCAGACTGAACAGCGTCGAATAACGCTTGTTGATAATTCTTCAATGGTGTACCTTCGGCGTTTAAATCGGTACCGAATGCACCACAGCAAGCAACTATGGTGAATAGAGCTACTACTTTTACTGGCCAAGTCTTCATGATTTGAGAAATAAAAAGATGAGTTATGAATGGTTATGGTGAAGTAACTTAAGTAAGTTAAATCAAATCTTTAGATTAAAAATGTCAGTGTTTAACCAAATAGAAAGACTCTATCTGAAATCAGAACTTGACCTACATCAAGAACACTGAATTTTTATAATACTCTGCCACTTTTGAGTTGGTAGATTTATGGGTAGAAAACCTCGTGCGGCGACCGAAACATCGCCGGAAAAGTCTCGCGCAGCGATTCAGACTGATGTTTCAAAATTTCTAGCTGAAGGCGGAAAAATCAAAACTGTGAAGCCCGGAGAAACAGGCCAAGACGAAAAAAATCGCAGTAAACATATCGTCATTTCGCGAAAGGATGATTAACCGCGGACCGCAACTGCGTTCGCAAGCTCTTCTAGACACCGCTCGGTGTCTTCCCAACCAAGACAAGCATCAGTAATACTCTGTCCGTAGGTGAGATTTGTGCCATTGCCAATGGACTGATTTCCCTCAACCAGGTGACTCTCGATCATGACACCCATGATTGTCTCTGACCCAGCTTTCAACTGCTCACAGAGATCGGTGCAGACAGCCTTTTGTCGGACGTGATCTTTCTCAGAATTAGCATGACTCATGTCGATCATGATTCTGTTAGTGACATCTGACTTTTCGAGTAACTGTTTCGTACTCTCGACCGATGCTGCATCGTAATTAGTCGAGCCGCCCCCTCCACGTAAAATCACATGGCAATCGGGATTGCCTTTGGTTTGGAAAATCGCTGAGTGCCCTTCTTTGGTCACAGACAAAAACATATGCGAGTGATTGGCAGACTTCACTGCGTCCACCGCGATTTGTACGTTTCCGTGTGTGCTGTTCTTAAAACCTACCGGGCAAGATAAGCCTGAGGCTAACTGGCGGTGTACTTGACTCTCTGTTGTCCTCGCCCCAATCGCACTCCAGGTGATGAGATCGCCAAGGTACTGTGGCGTAATCGGATCTAGATATTCCGTACCAATCCCTAATTCCAGATCGGTTATGTCAGAAACCAGTTGCCTTGCTACTTTCAGCCCTTCGTTTATGTCATACGAGTTGTTCAGGTGAGGATCGTTGAGTAGCCCTTTCCATCCTACTGTAGTTCGCGGTTTCTCAAAATAGACGCGCATGACAATACAAAGGCTGTCTTTGTAGGTTTTGCTTTGTTCCGACAATTTTTCTGCATATTCCATCGCAGACTTTGGATCGTGGATCGAGCAGGGTCCTACGATGCACAGCAGACGTTCATCTATTCCATGAACTATTGAGCTTGCTTCTAGTCTTTTACTGTAGACGAGGGTCGAAGCTTTTGGGTTGAGTGGGATCATGGAAGTTAGCTCGTTTGGAGCGAGAACTTCCTCCAATCCGGCGATCCGGACATCGTCAGTTGTGTATTGCATGCCTTTCTTTAGGATTAAAGTGGTTGGGAGGGCGGATTATTGTAAAGGTGAACTGTGAATAAAGATTCAATCGCGTATCTTCAAGCGATTGGGATCGATGTTTGGCTTCGGAAAGATCAGATCAAAACAGAAGCACTTCGAGAAGAGACACACGAAGCTGAGAAGCAACCTAGTTATGACTTTCAGCCTGTTCGACCACCCAAGCCTTCAAGAACGCAACAACGCAAGGTTCAGCCAGAGGTTGCACAGAAACCTGTCACACCACAAGGAGAACCTCAGAACATTGATCTTTGGTTCCTTAGTTTTGGAAAGATGGCGGTTTTGGGACACGATATACAACCTTCGTTATATCGATCACTCCAGGATATTTCCTTCTTCCTGAATAACTATTCTCAGCCTAAGCAACAAAACGATCGCTGGGTTTGGCCGACAATAGGGACGCAAAATACTCACCCAATCACTTCGCACGAGATAAAGGGTTTTCACGTTTGGTTGAAGACAAGAATGAGAGGCAAGGTGTTACTGTTCCTCCTTAAGGACAAAATGACTGAGATCATGATGGATGAGTTCAATCCCGATATCACAGTCATAAATCTCGACGGGAAACCGTTCACGAAAGAGCAGAAGGTCGATCTATGGGCAAAACTGTGCAAGATCCAGACCTAAATATCCATCGGATGAATCGACAGATGCTCGACTCCGTGATGTATGTCGAGCGTCGAGCCTATGATTTCGGTTGGAGACGTGATTCGTTTCAGAATTGTCTGGACTTGGACTTCGAGTGCTGGGTTGTTGAGAGTGGCAACCAATATCCACCTTTTACCGTCGCTCATGCGATTTTGTCTGTGGTCGTTGATCAAGCGGAGCTTCTAAATCTGACGGTAGATCCAAACTGGCAACATCGTGGACTCGGTCGAACCTTACTTAAGCATATGGTAAGTAGAGCAGAAATTCAGGGTGCTACTTTCATAACACTGGAAGTAAGAAAGTCGAACTACAAGGCAATGAATCTTTACGATTCACTCGGTTTTAAGCAAGTAGGCATTCGAAAAGACTACTACCAATCCAATCGCGGCCGCTCGAGAGAAGATGCGTATGTAATGCGTCTAGAGTTCTGTCAGCGAACCTCTACAAAATTGACGAACTAGCGTCTCGAAATAAAACGCAATTTGATTAAACACCACGTCGATTTTCCATGTCGGAGTAGGTGTCACGCGAAAAATGAACAAGAACCTAGAAAACAGGAGATGATTAATGACTAAGTACCTCGCAGACTACACACCGTATCCATTTGATCTCAAAACCACAAACTTACGGTTTGAGATCGGAGAGGAGAGTACTGTCGTCCAGTCCAAGCTTTCGCTCCATAAAAAGAGTGATTCGGAGACGAGCTCAATTTCACTTGATGGCAAAAATCTCGAGTTTATTTCCGTGAAGCTGGATGGTCGTGAACTGTCTGGCAATGAGTTCAGTGTCTCTGACGAGGAACTTACGATCTTCGACGTACCGGACCAATTTGAACTGGAGATCAAGAATCGAATCTTCCCGGCGGAGAATCAAACGAAAGTCGGGCTATACACCTCCAACGACGTTCTAGTCACGCAATGTGAAGCCGAGGCATTTCGGAGCATTACCTACTATCCGGATCGCCCAGATGTCCTATCAAAGTTCAATGTGACGATTTGTGCTGACTCAGCAAAATACCCCTCGTTGCTCTCAAATGGCAACAAGATTTCCGAACGCAAATTGGATAACGGACTTACTGAAGTCTCATTTGAGGATCCTTTTCCAAAACCGAGTTACTTATTTGCTTTGGCGGCAGGGAAGTTCAATCAACTGGATGACGAATTTGTAACTAGGTCTGGACGGCAAGTACATCTCACGATTTTTTTAGAAGGTCGTGATCCAGAGACTGGTCAATGGGCGATGGACAGTCTGAAACGATCCATGGCTTGGGACGAGCAGGTGTACGGTCGCGAATACGATTTGGATCGATTCAATATAGTCGGAGTGGATCACTTTGTCTTCGGCGCAATGGAAAACAAAGGTTTGAATGTGTTTAACAACACGGTTTTGCTTGCCACTCCCGATATAGCGACAGATATGAACTATCGACGCATCGAAACCGTGATCGCACACGAGTACTTCCATAACTGGTCAGGTGACCGAGTGACCTGCAGGGACTGGTTCCAACTCTGCCTGAAGGAAGGCTTTACTGTAATGCGGGATACTCACTTTTCAGCTGACATGAACGGTAGCGCGGTTAAATACACCGAAATGGCAGAAGATCTTCGGCAGACTCAATTTCCTGAAGATCGTGGACCGAGTGCGCACGCAGTCCGACCTTCAGAGTACGAAACGATCAACAACTGCTATACGCGTACGATTTACGACAAAGGTGCTCAGATTGTTCGCATGCTCAGTATTTTGCTTGGTCCCAAAACGTGGCGAGAAGCTACGGATCTGTATTTTTCAAGATTCGATGGTCAGGCAGTAACGGTCGAAGACTTCTTACAGGTGGCTGAGGAAGTATCCGGGCGCGACCTAAGCCAGTTTGGTCGGTGGTATACACAAGCAGGCAACCCTATTGTCCGGGTGACTGAGAAGGGGGAGTTCGGTGAGAGAGAGCTAGTTGTCGAGCAACGAACACTACCCACAAGAGATCAGCAAGAAAAATCACCGCTTCACATACCTTTTGCGATTGGCGTCGTCGATAGTCAGCAGAAACTACTTCGAACCCATGCTGGCTCGAATGGTGTCGCAGTGCACCCAGATACCGACGCAGGATTTGCAGGTCCTACTGAAGACGGTTCGCTGGTGTTTGACTTAACTCAAGACAAGCATCTACTCAAATTTAAGAATGTACCAGATTCCGCGCAGTTCAGCGTGCTACGAGGCTTCTCAGCTCCGGTTACCCTTCGTTACGAAAACGAAGATCCGATTGCCAGATGGAAAGATATTGCGATCAATGACACCGATGGCTTCAATCGGCAGGAAGCATCTCAGTCGTTAATGTTGTCGTCAATCGGTGAGAACTCTTCGACTTCGCGTAAAGCACTGAGCGATGTCACCCAAAAGCTCCTTGAACGGGTCCTCCATACAAAGGATTCTGAAATTCAGGAGTTGATCACAATGAACCTTCAGATTCCTGGTGAATTGCAGGTGCTAAATCAATATCCAGGTAAGGATTTAGATGACCTCATCGTTCGACGGGACGCGCTGTTAGAGCAGTTGGCAGACGAGAATAGAGAACTCGTACTCAGTTTACTGAAGAAAAATCAGGTGGGCGAGGAACTACCGTATGTACCTGATAACGCTTCTATGGCACGAAGAGGGCTCGTTCAACTAGCACTACATTACCTTCGACATGCGTCGGAATGCCCGGACGAGATCACGCCTCAGATTCTCCGCGAACACTACGACAACGCGAATAATCTGACCGATCGAGGGACGTATCTTTCGGCGTTATTGGAACAAGACCTTTCAAGTATTGAAGAGCGCTTCGGCTTGCTCGAGGACTTCTACGCAAAGTGGAGTCACGATAGTCTCTTGATTGATCGTTGGTATCAAATGCAGGCAAGATCTAGAACTCTGGGAACGCCATCGAAAATCGTGGAACTATCCAGTCGAGAACCGGACGAGGAGAAATCGCCGAATAGGGTCAGCTCGTTATGGGGTAGCTGGAGTTCAAATGTCGTTCACTATCACCACCGCGATGGCAAAGGCTACGAATTACTCGCTGAAACAATCGTGAATTGGGATGCCAGAAGTCCACAGGTTGCCGCAAGACTGGTTAGTCCGTTTGTACAGTGGCACAAATTCGACCAACATCGCCAGAGGTTGATGAAAGTCCTGCTAGAAAACATGCAGCAAAACACAAAATCTGTGGATGTGCAAGACTTAATCCGCAAGAGTCTTGAGTTTGAGCCGCCAAAAGATCACTTTTAGACAGTACTCAAGCTCCCACTCCTAGAATTTGTTGTTTTGTCGTCCGTAGGCTGATTTTTCTCTTGAATTCTGAAGTAGAACGCCGCCGTACGTTCGCCATTATTTCTCACCCAGATGCTGGGAAGACTACAGTCACAGAGAAACTCTTACTCCTGGGAAACGCAATCAAATTAGCAGGTACTGTCAAGGCTAAAAAGTCAGGGAGGAAAGCGAAATCTGACTGGATGAAAATGGAACAGGAACGCGGTATTTCCGTCACAACGTCGGTTATGCAGTTCCTATACCAAGGTTATACAGTGAACCTGCTAGATACGCCTGGTCATGAAGATTTCTCAGAAGACACGTATCGGACCTTGACGGCTGTGGATTCCGCGGTCATGATCATTGACGCTGCCAGAGGTGTTGAGCAAAGAACTCGCAAACTCATGGACATTTGTCGTATGCGCGACACTCCAATCATGACGTTCATCAACAAACTGGATAGGGAGTCACTAGAACCACTGGAACTCATTGAGCAGATCGAAGAAGAACTGAACATTGAATGTGTTCCCATGACGTGGCCCGTCGGTTCAGGTCGTAGCTGGCAAGGCACATATCACTTGGCAGAAGATCGATTCTCGTTATACGAGCGAGGACATGCATCAGAGCTACATGAATATCAATCCATTCACGGATTAGAAAGTACTGAAAGTAAAGAATGGTTAGACGGCAGTCACGAAGACTATATTGAGGAGATTGAACTCGTTCGAGAAGCTGGGCATGATTACTGTCCCGGGAAATTTGCCGCAGGTCATCAAACGCCAGTGTTTTTCGGTTCAGCACTTCAAAATTTTGGAGTAGATCAACTCCTCAGCGAATTTGTCAGAGAAGCACCGCCACCTCAACCCAGAGAGACTCGCGAACGGTTTGTGGCGCCGAAGGAAGATGGATTCTCCGGTTTCGTCTTCAAAATTCAAGCCAATATGGATCCCAAACATCGTGACCGAATAGCATTCATGCGGATCTGTTCTGGTGCATACAGCAGAGGTATGCGAATGCGACATGTACGGTTGAATCGAGACATTCGTGTGTCTGATGCAGTCACATTTATGGCTGGCGAACGCACAATGGCAGAAACGGCCTACCCGGGGGACATTATTGGCCTTCACAATCACGGCACGATAAGAATAGGAGATTCGTTTTCCGATGGTGAGAAAGTGGCATTCTTGGGCGTGCCAAACTTTGCTCCTGAGCTGTTCAAACGCGTCCGCATTCAAGACCCTCTCAAGTCAAAAAAGCTCAATTTAGGCATCAAGCAGCTGTCCGAAGAGGGTGCGACTCAAGCCTTTTTTCCGATTAATAGCAATCAAGTTATTGTCGGCGCTATCGGTACTCTTCAATTTGACCTGGTCGCATTCCGGCTTGCGCAAGAATACGGCGCAGACTGTATTTACGAACCCAGCAATATTTACACGGTCAGATGGGTTAAGTCTGATCACCCTGCCGATTTCCTCGAATTTAGACGCAAAGCCGCAGATCAATTAGCATTAGATGGTGACGATCAATTGACCTTTCTTGCAACATCCCGAGCAAATCTGCAACTTGCTGAAGAAAAATGGCCCACCATCCAGTTCAAAGACAGTCGTGAACATAACACGCACTAGTCTCTCAGATTGCCTTGGCTAGCACATTCGACTCCGAACTCCCGCAATCCAAAACGCTGGCTAAGTGGGTTGCCAGCTCAGATCAGGACCTGTTTAAAGGTGGGTGCATCGTCGCTCGGATCATAAATGAAAAAGCGAATATAGATTGGGCGTCCGCTGAGTTGCAGAGGTTGGTCTCCGAAATTCGTCGGTTGAACGCTGATGGCATTCTCGAAACAATGGCTTCTCAAGGGTATAAGAATGACAAAAGAGATCCAATGAGGCCTGAAGCAAACCAAATTGACTATGTGCTCCGACGAAAGAAAGGTATACCAATTTCATTTGGGTTAATTATCATGTGCCTTGCTGATAGGGTGGGTGTCGGATACCATGGTGTCAATTTCCCTGGTCACTTCTTAATTACTCTTGACGAAAAGCTGGTGGATCCCCTCAGTTTCCAGTATGTTGACTATGACAAGCTTCGTCAGATAGCCGATGCACAAAAACTAGGTGACGAAGTCCTGTTGGAACCGTGTATGAACCATGAAGTCATCGGGCGAATGATCTTCAATTTACAGATAATCGCTATGGACTTAATGGATTTGGAACTTGCATTGGATCTCAATGAATATATGGGCACGGTGTTGCCAAACTCATTTCAAGTACCGCTGACACGATCTGATATCTGGATCGGCTTGGATGACTATGACGAAGCGAAAATCCAGTGTGGTAAAGCGCTAGCGATGGCACCCAACGATGAGATTGCTGATTTCATCCAGCAACGTATTACTCATTTAGAACAGAAAGATTCGAACAGCGACTTCAACTAGCCTGTTCTTTGCTTTGAACAGAACCTAGATCGATTCGTAGGGATTCTCGACGTTCAAATCGACTGAGTGTTCATACCCAGGCACTTGAATCGACGTACTAGATAGTCCGAGGTCTTCGCCCTCTATCACGCCGTCATCGAATCGATAGATAGGCTTCGGTATGCTCTTGGTAGCCAGTGCGTCGTACTCTGTAGCCTGCACAAGCGTGTTTTCACGTCTTTTTTCAGCTTTGAGGAGTACATGTGCACCATGACGTTTCTTGAGAATACGTTTCGTAACTTCGGGAGATAACAGTACGCCAGTTGCATTGTTTCCGCCGAAGCCTTTGGAATTCACAAATGCAATGTCGATCGAAGAGGGGTCGACTTCCAAATGTTCTGGAGCGATACGGAGATTGTCAGCATATACATCGTCTGCAATGTGATCAATCGTTGCGATCCCTGGAATCACGCCATGAGTCCATGTTCCCAGTGCTGACGTTATCTGATCACCAGATGCTGGAGCGAGGGTGTGACCAAGATATGCTTTGATTGCGGCGACCGGCCATTTTTCGATACCAAAATGTTTCGCCATGGAATCCAGAATGTGAGACTCGGTGACTCGATTCTGTGGTGTCCCCGTACCGTGTGCATGAATAAATGTCTTAGTTTTTACTGCCTCTTCTCCGATGATAGCGCGACTTAAACCTAGTGCTTTACCGACAGTGAGATAGTTTCCTACACCGGGGCCTGGAATTGACTTCTTTATGCCGTCTGCATTCACGAATACATCTGCGACACCAGCGTAAATATTCGCACCGACTTCCAATGCTAGTTCATCATCCATTAGCACGAGGTAGGTTCCTGCTTCCGCAACGGTAAATCCTGCATTGCTTGAAAAGGGCCTGCATGCACGTCGATTATTAACGGTTTTTGAACCGTCTAGTTTCATTAGGACAGAGTCTTCGGCTAGGGCTCGCATTGTGCGATATGCTTCGACCAATTCCGGCGTGACAGGTGCTTCCGCGCTTCCCACGATCGCAAGTCTTTTACCGCGATGACGAATCTCATCGATTCCCTGACGTAGGTTATAGAGGAAAGTGGCACACGCACCGATCATTCCTCCTGTGGATCCCAGTCCGCCAAGCACATAAGCATTGATAAAGTCAGCGGGCATCTCTGGCAAACTTAGCGCAGCCTGCTTCGATGTGGGACGCTTACCCAAGAACGGCGCTTGAAGTAATCCACCAGCTCCTTCAGTATCGAGTTGACCCATTGCACTACCTGCGTACACCGCTACTTGGTCGGGTTGTATCTTTGAATAGATAAAGTCCCAATCGAGTCCAGTAGATCGAATCGCATCGGATCCGCCAACGATGGCTAATTGAAGTGCGCGTGGATGATTACGGGACTCGTAGGAACTTCCTGGGTCGAACCCAGTCGGGAGTTGACCAGCTGAACTAACTCGACTGACTTGAGTATCTCGTATCAGAACTTGCTGACTTTGCGGTACCTCAACCACCACACATTTGTTGTCCGTCTGGGTCGTCTTCCAAGCTTCTGGAACGACCTTCGGCATGTCAGTCACAGGAATGCGGAATCTCAACGGTTCATTGTCGATACCTTCAAGATTTACCACTCGATGACAATCAGTCGCGTCCGGGTCCCAAAGTTCGATACGTCGAATCAGTGTGTGGTCATTGATGTACTGACGTGTTGCTGGCTTAGCAGGATTGTCCTGTAATCCCATTAGAGTCGCGAGAGACTGATAGGTATTGTTGCGGTCTTCTTCACCAATGGCGTCAATGACGGTTCGGCGATATGAATGGTGGAACGAGATCCTACCTGCTGGGTTGAAACCTCCAAAACCAACGATTACTGGTAGCTTCATTGGCATTTTTGAGTCTCTTTACTTAATCAACGATCAGGGGCGTTCAATAGCGATGGCTGTAGACTCACCACCGCCGATACACAAAGCGGCAATTCCTCGTTTTTTATTATGTCGTTTGAGTGCATGTGCAAGAGTCACGATAAGACGTGCGCCAGTCGAACCAATGGGATGGCCTTGTGCACATGCGCCACCGTAGATATTGACTTTTTCGGGGTTTAGTCCGAGTTCGGATGTTGCCAACATGGTCACCATCGCGAACGCTTCATTGATCTCAAACAGGTCTACGCTATCTCGGTCCCAACCAGTCTTTTCAAATAGTTTTTGAATCGCACCAACAGGAGCTATCGTGAACTTAGACGGATGAATGGCGTTAGTTGCATACGCAACGATTCGAGCAAGAGGCTCTTCGCCATTTGCCTCGACGACCTGCTCATTGGCTAGTACCAGTGCGGATGCACCGTCCGAGATGGAGCTTGCATTCGCTGCGGTGATTGTTCCGTCACGCGCAAAAGCGGGTCGCAGGGTTGGAATGCGATCTACTTTTGACTTTCTCGGTTGCTCATCTTCGGAGAGTTCCTCGAAAGGTTCAATTTCAGTCTGTAGACTGCCATTTTCCATCGCCGCTAGTGCTTTCTTGACCGAATTGATCGCAAACTCATCCATTGCTTCGCGGGTAAGTTGGTGTCGGTCCGCAGTGTCTTGCGCGAAGCTACCCATTGATTTGCCGGTTTCTGCATCTTCAAGACCATCCGTGAACATCGTGTCGTGAAACTCCGCGTGTCCCATTCGCAGTCCAGCCCTGGCTTTGGGTAGGATGTACGGCGCGTTGGTCATACTTTCCATACCACCAGACACGACCACATTAGCGTTGCCGAGTTCGATCTGATCAAAACCTAACATCGTGGCTTTCATGCCGGAACCGCAAACTTTGTTAACCGTTGTCGCGGGAACTTCATCTGGCAACTGTGCCTGACGCATCGCTTGACGTGCTGGTGCTTGTCGCAAACCGGCACTGACCACATTTCCCATTAACACTTCATTGACGGAACTAGGATCAAGTCCCGAGTTCGATAATGCCGCACTGATCGCATGGGCTCCTAATTCAGGAGCAGTTTTCTTTGCTAGTGATCCTTGGAAGCTACCGACAGGGGTGCGTTTGGCTGATAAAACGTAGGTACTCATTGACTTTTTTTATTTCCTGTTTCTATTGATTAGTTCTGCAAAGTTGCACGGTCTAAAAGACTCGTCCAGCTGGTGGCGAATTATTTTTTCCCAACCTGTCCGGCAACCATTGTTACTACCGGGTAAAGCAAAGATTACTGTATCGTTTGCAAGTCCCGCGACCGCCCGAGACTGGATCGTAGAACTGCCTATTTCTTCGATCGATACGTACCGAAACATTTCTCCAAAACCTTCTATGACCTTGTCAAAAAGTGGAGTCAATGCTTCTGGTGTCGAATCTCGACCACTAAAGCCAGTACCGCCGGTAGATACTACGACATCTACGTTTGAGTCTGCGATCCAGTTTGAAACCACCGCACGAATCTGGTAAATGTCATCTTTTACGATGGATCTCCCATACAGATTATGTCCATCTTTTAGCAACAGATTTGCAAGTAGCTCTCCCGACGTATCGGTTTCGGTTGTACGTGTGTCGGATACAGTCAGGACTGCGATGGATAGGGACAATTTAAAACTTTATAGCGGTGTAGGTAAGAGACAGGTGCTAACAAGCGCGAAGTAACTAATTTTAAGTGTGTGAACAAGCACTAACGATTCTTGAGAATTTCCTTGACGACAAGACAAAAAGTAACGAGAAACTTCAGTAGGGGAATTGGATTTGCTGCAGGATTGAGAACTTGATGCTAGGTACGGAACAAGCGTATGCAGTCCCTTGTAGAATGAGGCTGATGTTGGATAAACTCGATTTCTTGATGTCTAATTCTCTGTGCTATTTCCTCTTCCTAGACACCTAAACGATCCAATACCTAAATAGACGAGAATGTGGTGTTCACCGCCGGACGTCTTCAATTCTTATCCTTTTATTACAAAAAAGTAAAGAGACCCAGAGTTTTTCCTAGCCTGTAGCGGAATATCTCTGCGTCCACACCGACCAAGCAATCTCTCGAATCTATCTGTTAGAACCTATGGCTGAACCCCAAGTCGCAGACAAGAGTCTGTTTCTTCAAGCAGAACAGTTTGCTCACGAGTTCAATCTCTTTCCATCAGCAGACCCAGACTCAGACTTCCGGGTCAAAGGCTTAGTATCTGCCACTCACATCAGAGAGCAGTTACAGCTTTTAAAAAATCTAGACATCGATAGTTATATTGAGTCCGCGGTTAGTCCCGCGGAAATGCCGGGTCGCCAGAATGCCGTTGCGGTTGCACACCAGCTCGGCAAGATCCTGGAACGTGATTCTGATGGTCCTTATTTTGAAGCACTCATCGATATGGTGTTTCCGGCTGGCGTGCGAACAGTCGCGTTTATCGTGCAGGATCGACGCCATCGGAACGGCGAATGGATGCCAGAACACCACTACCGCGCATCTGAATTTGCAAAAAGATGTGCAAAACAAAGACTTCCAATTGTTTCCTTCATGGATACCCTAGGTGCTGCCGGGGATGAAATTGCAAATAGGAATAACCAGGCACACAACATTTCCCGACTGATCGCAGTCATGTCGGACGTTGACGTACCGAATTTAGGCATCATATTTGGGATCGGTTACTCAGGCGGAGCTATCCCACTCGCGGCTAGCAACATGATCCTGTCAGTTCGAGACGGTGTCTTCTCTACGATTCAGCCTCGCAGTTTGGCCAGCATCGCGCGGCGATTGAATCTCTCCTGGCAGGAATGTGCAAAACACATTGGGATTTCTGCTTACGAACTCGCTGAGCAGGGGAACATCGACGGAATCATTGATTACACACCCTCAGAACCGGAAAATCTAGAAAACTTACGAAAAGCAATCACCACAGGAATTACCTCTGTAGAAGCCAGCGTCGCGCAATTCGTACGTCAGGACGACTCATTCCTCAAGAGTTACGGATCGACAGTCCATCGATTTCTGAACCCATCGTCAGAGTTAAAGAGAATCGAAGAAGCAGGAGATTTTGCGGCGCACGACAATACCACTGAATTCGCTAACATCTTTGGTGAGGCCTATCGATATCTGCGGTACCTCCGCGTTCGTCGACGTATTAAAGCAACAAGTAGCAATCAGTTCGGACGATTGTCTGAGCAACAGGTGCTACCAGAGGGTGAACTCGCTAAACGAATTGATCGAGATCGAAGAAAGACGTTCCTGAAGTGGATTGAAGACCCAGATCGAGTACTGTACGACGACACGCTCCGAGCGACTTGGCGGACCTACATAAACCGTCGGAAATCTCGTGACGAGGAAACATCCCGTATTGAACAGTTTTTACGTGTGGATCATGAAAAGAACTATCAGACCGCACGCACCGAACTGCTGTTGCAGGTAACCACCTACTTATACAACCACTGGAAGACGAATGCAACTGCCAACCTTGAATTATTGGGCGACTTCCTGTCAGAACCAGACGACATTGAACTGCTAGTCAGGAAGAATCAGCTTCCTGCTCCTGAAGACTTGGTTGAGTCAATACAAACCAACGAAAAACTGAATCACGTATTGCGGGACCACTTCTCTTTTGAAGGGAAGAAACTGTTGCTCGGTGGCCTGAGTACACCTGAGATCATTCCAAGGGAGCAATTACGTAGCCAGTTAGTTACAGAACTAAATCTGGCCATAACGGGAAGCAAACTTCCTTGGCGTGGAAAAGCCGCCTCAGGAAGATCGTTGATTCTGAAAAATCGACAGTGGCTTGATAAGTCTCTTGAGGGTCACATCCTCTCCGATGTTGAGAACACTGTAGCCGATGACGAAAGAGATGTTTCAGTGTTGGATGTGCTCAAGAATGGCGAACTCTATCGTGATTTTCTGTCTGAAATTGAGAACATCCGAATCTTCGATGCACTCTACGACGCCACATTGGATCAATTGAACACCATTGCAGATGAAGCGAGTCGGAGCCAAGCACTCAGTAAACGAACAACGAAAACGTTCTATGACCGTCTATTTGACGAAGTACTACCAAATGTCGTTGGTAAAGAGCGAGCCGAGGCAAACCGTACGGCACTGAAGAGCAGATTTGAGTCTTGGTTTCTGAATTTGAGCTCGATGCGTGGCTCGAAAAAGTTCTATATCGTCGTTGAAGAATGGAAAGGCAAACAAAAACCAAAGAGTACAGAAATGAAAAGTAGATTTGTTTTTTTTTTTTTGAATTTGAGCCCGATGGGTGGAAAAAAAAAGTTCTATATCGTCGTAAAAGAATGAAAAAAGAGCCTATTTACTCACCTTTCCGATACCTTGTTTGTTGTCGTCAGGACATTCTTCTCCTCGCTACTGGTTTCATACTTCCGAAGTGAGCGGGAAAATCATCGCTATAGCGGTAAGATCGTACCGTTCACGATTGGCCGTAAAAAAGATTTTTGGTATCGACTAGAAGTCGCATACCGAGACCTGCGCCTTCAAGACGTTCTCAATGACTTTAAACGTCAAGGTCGAACCGGTGCACAAGGCTTTATTGACATGTTCTTCAACGATTTTGAGGAGCTTTACAAGGATCGAATAAGTAGCAATCCTTGTGATTTTCCAGGTTTTCGTTCATCCATTGAGACTGCACTGGACCGTGAGCAATGTCCTTGTGGTGTCATCGCAGGTCGTGGCCGGTTTGTTACCGACAAAGGCGAGTGGGATGTAGGCGCGTTGATCTCTAATGCTGGTTTTCAGGCAGGCGCTTTTGATATGGCAAGCGCGGAGAAATTTTGTCGCCTTTTAGTCCGTTGTGCGGAAGATCGTGTGCCTTTGATTTGCTTCATTTCATCAGGTGGAATGCAGACGAAGGAAGGAGCTGGTTCGTTGTTTTCCATGGCCGCGGTGAATGATCGCATTACGCAATTCGTTCGTGAATTTGGGCTCCCTGTAATCATCTTTGGCTACGGTGACTGTACGGGTGGTGCACAAGCAAGTTTTGTCACTCATCCGTTGGTCCAAACCTACTATTTTTCCGGTACCAGCATGCCTTTTGCAGGTCAATTGGTTATTCAGAGTAACCTACCTCTAGACTCGATTATTTCCAACTATCTTGCTACGGTAGATGGTGCGATGCAGGGGCTTGTCAAGCATCCGCTGATGCCCGAACTTGACGACGAACTGAGGAAAGTTCATAGCGAAATCCCAGTTCCAAGTAGCTCCGTATCTGACGTTGTTGAAAATGTGCTGTCAGGTCAGATTGATCGGGAAAACGCCATTGCAGAAGTTAATCGAGTAGAAGCCGATGAAAAGGCTCTATATCAACCTGTTAAGAGAGTATTGGTTCATGCTCGTGGCTGTGCGGCATCCAAGGTAGTTAAGATCGCCCAGCAAAACAAGATTCAGGTCGTACTGATTCAGTCTGACCCAGATGAGGATTCAGTGGCCAGTAGCCTGCTGACGAAACGCGATCGACTAATCAGCATTGGTGGAAGTACACCAGACGAGAGTTATCTGAACGCACATTCGGTACTTGCGGTCGCACAAAACGAAAAAGTCGATTCCTTACATCCGGGAATTGGTTTTCTATCTGAAAGCAGTCAGTTTGCGAGTCTAGTCAGAGCTCGAGGCATCAATTTCATTGGCCCCCCAGTGAGCAGTATGGAAACGATGGGGAACAAATCCAACGCCATCAATACTGCAATGCGAATGAACGTACCGGTCGTGCCAGGTTCGCACGGTATAGTCACAGAAATTGAGACGGCAGTGGAAATTGCAGAAAATGCCGGCTATCCAGTACTGATCAAAGCAGTGCATGGTGGCGGTGGGAAGGGGATTCAGGAAGTCAACAATTCCCAAGAGTTACCGAGCTTGTTTCAGCGTGTTTCGGTAGAAGCCAAAGCAGCGTTTGGCAGTGGCGACATCTATATCGAGAAGTTTGTCACCTCACTTCGACATATCGAGGCACAGATTCTTCGAGATCGGTTTGGAAATACCAAAGTTCTAGGAATCAGGGATTGTAGTGTTCAAAGAAACAAGCAGAAAATCTTTGAAGAGTCAGGCTCGACGATGCTCCCAGACGAACTCCTGCAAGATGTGTTAATTCACAGTAGAGCAATCGCAGATGCAGTCGATTATGTAGGTGCTGGGACTGTCGAGTTCATCTACGATCTGAATAGTGAAGCCGTGTACTTCATGGAGATGAACACGCGGCTTCAGGTAGAACATCCAGTGACAGAAATGGTCTCCGGCGTGGATATCGTTTCTCAACAGTTCAATATCGCATCCGGCGGCAGTATTGCGGACTTAGAGATTGCTGAAAATGGCTACGCTATAGAAGCAAGAATCAATGCGGAAGGAATCGCGAAGAGCTCAGATGGGACGCTAGTCTTCCAACCAAGCGCTGGTATGGTGACATGTTGTGAATATCCATCTCAGAGAAACGTCGAGGTGATAACGGCAGTAGCATCAGACAAAGCAGTTTCACCTTATTACGACAGCATGATTATGCAGGTCATTGCGCACGGTAAGGACCGAAACGATACGGTTCAAGTACTTGATCAGTTTCTTGCGAATATCTCAATCCGTGGAATTCGTACCAATATTCCGTTCCTCCGACGTGTGCTTGCTGACGAGGTATTTCTAAAGGGTGAATACGACACTGCTTTCTTGGAAGACTTTTTTGAGCGAGTCGATGCTGACTCTCTCATTGAAGAAATACTCACTGCAAGTGGAGATACTTCCGAGGGTGTACTCCTCAGTGCAATTGAAATTGAAAACAGTAATGAACTTAAAGTAGTTTCCCCATCGACTGGCATTTTTTACTTAAAACCAGCGCCGACGGAACCTGATTACACCTACGTAGGCGAGACTGTTTCGACCGACAAAGTGATTTGTCAGTTAGAAGCCTTCAAGGTTTTTTCACCACTACATCTTCAAGACTTCAATACAGAAGACACGGTTCTATACGACAACGAGAAGCAATTCCGGATTAAGCGAATCAATGTGGAAACCGGAGAACAGGTGAACGCCGGAGATCTTCTTTTCATAGTCGAACCGATGGGAAACTAGTAGGTGTTCACGCCTCTCGTTCAGTTTTTGTCTAGGTTGTAAAGCACCTTGTCCTAGTTTCTTCTGTAGGAAGCGTCGTAGCGGGCCTGCTGGAAAAACCGGCCAGATTCGTCTTTGGCTCTGGTGATTTCTGGTCGAACGGTTCCAATCGCATCCGCGTCTCTTTCAATTATGAATGTGCTTGAATGTGCGGTTTCTCAGACACACTAACACATTCATCATACTTTCCGCAACTGTTGCATTAAGAGTTTTCGCGGCTTGTGATTTAAGATCTGGAAATACCTAACTTGCAGTTTAAACCTGAATTAAGGCTTAATGGATTGTTTCGAAAGTAGGTTTGAAGTGCCGAATGAATTGCCTTTTCTCATATGTTGGGTATACGCTAGTTTGTGGTGAATCGGCAATTTGGCGACTATCCTTTCTGGTGATCAAATGAAGAAGGTTTACTGCCATGTTGAAAGGATTACAAGAGCTGTTTAATACCATCTATGACATCGAGTCGCCACGGGAAGTGGTCGCTCTCGCTACTGCATCTCAACGCCAAGATTATGTTTGCCCCTTGCACCGTGCGCCGCCTAGTTTCTTCCGGCTTCTCTGCCTATACACGAACGGGGCACACATGAGAGACATTAGATTAGAAAATCCAGGTTATTTAAACTTGGAAAAAGTGAGACACTTCAACACTAGGTGACGGGCTGACGCTATCACAGTGGCGCGATCGGACTCGACAGAGACACGACAAAACAAACCATGAAATTACAGGGGCGGCATGATCGATACACATCGCCGACTTTCGCTGAGCCACCTATAGGTGGGTCAGCGAAACGACCCCAAAGGGAACTTGCCGAAAATACTTGACATGATTTTTGAGTCGACGACCTCTGATTTCACGACACTTGAATGCTTGGAATTAGAATATGGATCGTTAACGAACAAGATCGATTTCTAAAAAGAGAATGGAAATGATGCCACGTCATTCGTGAATCTAACAGTTGCAAGCGAATGAATTCCAACGAAGAACGAAGTAAGTTAAAATCACATATTCCATTCGTCTATGAAATGATCCTTTCTTTCTTTGAGTCAGCTAGAGAAAGTCTTGAACCTTTCATACTGAAATTCGGCCATGAATTCTCGATTGCCATGGCTAATGGTGATACTTCAAAAGCTCCTGACCAATTCATCGACATATTTGGAAAATTACCGCCTTTTCACAGAATCAAATTTATTAGTGCATGTCTAACTTCAACTACAAATTTAGGACTTGCATACGTCCATGCTTTGCGCTTGCTGGTGATGCTTTCAGGAGGAACTGACCCAATAGCTGGACCCACTAGAAGTCATAAGAAAATCCTTCTAGTTGATCTTTTCGACGCGTTAGCCGAAGACACTCGGTTAAAACTTGACAAATCATATGAGAAAGTTAATTCAATCGATCTTGAGATGGACATAGTTCCAGGATCTCATCCCCCAGAATGGCGCGAAGAAGCAAAGTCTCATCCAGTAGATTTCCGTCAATTGCTTGTTGATTGGGACAAACGAGACTTACTACAGGAAAGTCACTCTTTATTGCAAGACTTTGAAGAAACACTCTTTCGTTTTTTGATACCTTTCAGATCAATGTATATTCTGGACTTGATGATCAAGACGTCTATTGCCCCTCAACTAGGGGTGGAATATACTTCAATCTCTAAACAGGATTTTGGGAAAAAGGCTAGGCCGAAGGTATCTTGGGACGGTAGTACATTTGGAGTATCTCTCCCAAGCAGATTGGGTGGAACTATTGAGGCAACGTGGAAAGTTAACTCAACGTCTGTTATTCGGATACGAGAAACTGGGACAGAAGAATGGAGTCCAGGGTTTGTGACTCCTTTTGACAACTGTACATTTGCAGATTTAAAACCGGATACTGAATATGAAGTCAGTTTATCGTACTTAACCGACACGGTCGAGAGCAATCCCATCGTCAAAGAGACCAGAACTAAACCATCTTCTACGTAAAGGAAGCAACTTTGGCAGCATCATCCATTCACAGAATTTTCCTAGGAGACGACAAGAATTCGTGGTTATTCGAGCTAGAGACTAATGAGTACAAAATCCAAACATTGTATCGAGTGGAGGCGAGTACTTCCGATGTTTTCCCTCTGGTTGAGTTACAGAATGAATACATAACTCAAAAAGGTGAATTAGCATCGCAAAAACTGATGCAGGACATAGGATTTCGAGCTCGTTTGTTTTGTGTACCCTCAGGGTGGACAGCTGTTGAATTCAAAGCGACTAAGGAAAAGGCACCAGACGAGGAACGAGAACGTTCATTGATTAGTCTGCGTGATAAATTCGTTTCATACTCGGAATTAAGCGACGATTGGGATTACGATGGCGCATTAGCTCCACATGCCAAATCGATTACGGACGCAAAGTTATTCATCAATCAAATCCCTGAAGAGGTACCCGTGCCATACCCAGAAGTGGGTCGGATGGGGGATGTAGGAATCTTCTGGAAAAATGTGGGAGTATGCAAATTTGCTGAAATCATGTTTGAAGGCGATGGGATGATGACTTATATTGCTACTGAAATTGACTCTAACGGTGATTTGGTTGAGCACGGTGAAGAGGGTATTGACGTTAATGACCGCTGGCCTCCAATTCTGGTTCAATTACTTACCCGTTAGAACTGTAGCTTTTAATCGAAAATTCCACTTTCATGGATTGTAATTGCAAAGACCTAGAGAGCAGTCATACGAATTTCGAATGCAAGTGCGGAGTCTACAGACAGAGATTTCCGGATTGTCAGTGTGAGTCAGAGAGCGTGAGCGATAATTCACCAGGAATTGTTCAAGACGAGGAATGGCTTGTTCGGTCTCTCTACAACGCAAATGTGCTTGAGGACGGTTGCGTGACCACCGCTTACATCCGTGGTCTCATTGGCGATAAGGGACTTTCCGTAGACCGGTTAGACCATAGTAGCGACATTCAACTTCGTACAAGAGAGCTACAACATCCTCTACCTCAGAATCAGGTCCTTTTTGTTGCCGCTCAATGTAGCAAAGTTCGAGATTTAAACATAGACCAGAAACGTCTATTCTGTATCTATGACACAGCCTCAAGGGAACGGCCGGAGCACGCAGAAATTTGTCAAAATGTCGATAAACCCACGGGAGAAGGAAGCAAGAAATTGATGATGAAAATCGCAGAGCAACTAGCCGAAGTTTTTAGCGAAGCAAACGAAACCCCTTCTGCTTGTATCGAAGATTTTGGTGATTAGTGTTCTGTAGAGCAATTTCCTAGCAGCCTACCTGTCTGTAGACCGATCTGTAAGCTTGAGTTAGTATTAGCATGGACTTCAGAGGACTGTTGTTAATCAGGGTCTGGAGCTTGACTTCGACGGTTTGAACCGGCTTGTGGAGCGGAAACCCGCTCCAAAACTGGGTTCGTCTCAATTATGAGCACATGGTGTAGTGCGTCCCCTGTAGTAATTTTTAGGGAGTAGATTTACCCCCGCCGACATCCACATCCCCTGGTTTTGCACTATGTTCGTTCGCATCTCCAAAGGCACGCTGCAAAAATCCAAAACCGTCACCCTCGTCGAGTCTGTCCGCAACGCGTGATGCCAGCTCCGACAGCGGACGATCCGTACGGTTCGTACCACGAGCGGCGCTGAGGACCTGGATTGTCTGAAGCGCAAAGCCCGGCGGCTGAAAGCCGAACTTGAGCATATAAGGCTACCCCTCTTGCTCCAGGCGGCGAGCCTGGCCGGGGCGGCTTGGCACAATCCTACCGCAACATCGCTCGCTACGCGGCACAAGATCTTCACTCTGTCAGTCGAAATGCCGAAGGAGCATATACACGAATTAGATCAACCGAGTTAAGTTCCTCCTTCATCCCCTGAACGACAACGCTTACACTGCGATTTGTAGTGTAGTCAAAATACTTTTATCCTTAAAAAACAATGGATTACAGTTTTAAACCGTCGAATTCGAGATAGGAGTCAATGTTGTGTTCGAGGGTATTTGTAATCCGCCGGGTGGCGACTGATCGGGCGTTTCGTTCCGATGGGATAGCAATTCTCCTGAGTATCGATGACTCACGCTCTCGCGAGTATCAAGGGAAGGAGTATTAAAACCAGATCATGTCTTTGCTGTCTTTGTACATGGCCAGAGAAGGGTCTGTCTTTGCATTGAGTCTAAAGAGCGCGCGGGAAAGTTAGAGGAGAATATTGCGCCTCGGTTGAATCGCTACACGGA
>MKWU01002652.1_pt1 | contig 25972 bp, 24 predicted proteins | sample 809101 | NCBI WGS metagenome assembly MKWU01 (sample SAMN05860141, study PRJNA318959) | sponge metagenome | host: Aplysina aerophoba | place: Slovenia: Piran, Adriatic Sea, Gulf of Piran | collected 2013-05-07 | reverse complement strand
CGACCGCGGCCTCCGGGGGGTTCAAATAGAGGCCCACCACGTCGTGCACCTTGTCGACGAACTGCGGGTCCGGGGACACCTTGAACTCGCCGAGGCGGTGCGGCTGCAGGCCGAACGCCCGCCAGATACGGCTGATCGTCTTGTGCGACATGCCCATCTCCGCGGCCATCGACCGCGTCGACCAGTGCGTCGCCCCCGCCGGAGCCTCCTCGAGAGTCCTCACGAGCACCTCCTCGATCATCTCGTCGCTGATCGTGCGCGGCCGACCCGGACGCGGCTCATCGACGAGCCCGTCGAGGCGCCGCACGGCGAACCGGCCCCGCCACTTCGACACCGTCGCCGCGCAACACCCCAAACGCCCGGCGATGTCCTTGTTCGCCTCCCCCGCCGCGGCGCCCAACACGATCCGAGAACGCAACGCCAACGCCTGCGACGACGACGGCCGCCGCGCCCAACGCTCCAACGTCTCCCGCTCAGCAGCGCTGAGCTCAACTGTCACCGCGCGCCTACCGCGCCGCCGCTGATCGCTAACATCGGCCATGATCGTCTCCGATCACCGCCCACTCGCCGCCACCAGCATCCCACACCCAACCCCCACACCAACGGACTAACGGCTCAGGACACTAGCTGGCGATGGGATCACAGGATCGGAGTGGTGTAGGCCGCTAGCATCTGCCCGACGGCCTCTCCGCGGGAGCTTGATGGTGCCAAGGATCGCAGGTCAGCAGCCCGCCGTGACGGAGGGGTTCGCCTGCTACTGGGCATTCGCCGCCGAACGGCAACAGGTCTACTACCGGCGGTTGGCGGGCGAGAGTTGCCCCCTCAGCCACGACTCCATCATCGCGAGCCACCGATTCACGAACGCCTACCGCGCCTCGGATCGAGTGAGCCAGTTCCTCATAAACGAGGTTCAGTACAACCAGGAGTGGGGTTGGCGCGATACATTCGTTCGGACGCTCCTCTTCAAGATCTTCAACCGCATCGACACATGGCGGCACATCCTCAAGCACGCCGGCGAGCCAGACTGGGGTTCACTCCGAGACCGTCGCGTGGACCGAGCCGTGGCCGCGATCGCCGGGCAGCGCCCGCTGTATTCGGCTGCCTACATCATGCCGCCACCCAGATCGGCGTCTGGGCGAAAGTACGAACGCCATTTGGAACTCATCCGGCGGATGGTGAACGACGGTGCGCCCTGGAAGATCCAATCAGCGCGCACCATGAGTGCCGCGTTCGCTGTTCTGCGCCGTTACGACTCGATCGGTGACTTCCTCGCCTACCAATTCGTAACCGACCTCAACTACTCCCCTCACTTGTCATTCTCCGAGACAGAGTTCGTCGTTCCCGGCCCGGGTGCCCGCCGAGGGCTCCGCAAGTGTTTCTCCGACCCCGGCACACTGTCAGAGGGAGATCTGCTCCGATGGACCTGGGAGCGCCAAGAGGCTGAATTCGCCGCTCGAGGTCTGCAGTGGCGCGGCCTCTGGGGAAGGCCTCTCCAACTTGTCGATGCGCAGAACCTGTTCTGTGAACTCGACAAGTACACGCGCGTCGCTCTTCCTCAGCTGACGCGTCACGCCCCGGGAACGAGGATCAAGCAACGCTACCGTCGTACACCTGAGCCGATGACAGCCTGGTTCCCTCCCAAATGGGGACTTAACGACACTGTCACAACTCAAGACCTTGGAGAGTGGACACATTTCTCCCACACGTTGGACTCGGACTCACCGTTCCAGTTGTCGAGCATCCGCTCCGGATCACTCGATGAGTCGAAGCTCCCGGGCATCTAGATCGCACTCGACGACTCCGCCCCTGGCTTCATAGACCCGCGCGAAGATCTCGAACGCCTGGGTGTACGCGCGTCGCCAAGCAATTGCGGGTTGGTTGGCGACTTCTAGTCCGCGCACGGTCCTTCGCACATGCTTGAAGAGTTCCCATCTGATGGCATCTGGCCTAAAGTCGAAGGGTTCCAGGTAGTTGAAAACGAACGCTGCTAGACCCTCTTCGATGGCAATGGCGCGAGCTCCGTCCTCGACACGGTCACAATCGCCCACATCACGACGCTTCGCACCCATCAACGCCCGGAGCACCGGTGACCATCCCAGCACGGTGGCGTGGCCCAAGTGGATAACGTCGTGATAGCGATATCCGTCATCGATCGCAGCATTGTCGTCGAGCGTGTCGCCGAGTTGACCCCGAGCCCGTTTGCGCTCACGCTCTTGGTCGACTCGTTCAGCCAACTCACCCTTGGGGATCATCCGAACGACGGGGATCTCTCCGGATCGATCTTCTTCAAACTCGACAGTCATGCGCCTGAGCAGCTTCTGAGAGTCATGGGCGTGATCGTCATAGTCAGGATGAGAGGGCATGATCGACGACCACATGGCCCCCGTCTTGTCAAGGTTCTGCTGCGCGACATCGCCGAGATCCAACCCCAAGCGGCGCGCGAGCAACGCCATGTACCAGAGCAAGTCCCCAAGTTCCTCAGCTACGCGGTCCCCCAGCCCAGGCAGGGGACCACCGTCACGGAAATACTTCTTGGCTTCTGAGACCACCTCGCCGGCCTCGCCTGCGATCCCGAACAGAGCTATCCGTATCGCCTGCTCGTCACTGCCGAGGTCATCCGTTGCTGCTGCTTGATCAACGTAGTCCTGTAAGTCCATCACTAGTGTCCTTGCTCCTCGTGAATCTTCGACTGAATTCGGTCATCCACATCGCGGGTCTACAACGAGAGCGAAGACCCGGCAACCTACCGGCACCCTGGGCCGCTAAGAGCACGACTGTGCCCGATCAGGTGCGGGGCCATGATCACCGCGTGCGGCCGAGGGCTATCCGGGGAGATCTGTCACGAGGGACATTTCGATTCCGGTTGTTGTGATGATTTTGATGGCGATCTTGGCTTCGGGGGGTCGCTCGAAGGGGGCTGAGCGGATTGAGAGGGTGGCGTTCCAGCGGAGTTGCTCGAGGGATCGACCTAGTTGGGCTCGGAGGCGTTTGAGCTGGCGGTCGTCTTGGGCTCCGGGGAAGTGGATTCGGCGGGCGAAGAAGCTGGTGCCGTCGTAGGCGGTGTCGAGCATCCAGCAGTCGACGTCGTTCGGTGCCCCAGGCTTGGTGCCTCCAGTGGCGGGGTCGTAGGTGTCGTAGCCGAGGAGCTCGACGGATACCTGGCCGTCCGGCTCGTCGTGAATCTGGATGTCGGGTTGGCCGAGGATGATGAACGCTCGATGCTGGTCGTCGTCCTTCAGGTCGCGGTGCATTCTCACCCTCACCACGCCTACTCGGCCGATCTTTTGGTCGCCGGCGTCGGGGGCGAACTCGAAGCCGACGATGATTGCCAGATTGGCGTTGTGGATGCTTTGGGCGGTGTCGAGGGCGGCCTTGGCTCAGTCTCGCCGAATTCGGCGGAGAGACGGGAGGTTCGCCAGGCGGAGCGCATCGGCTCAACATGCGCTCAGGGTCCCCGCAAGTCTCGACCAGCGCTCGCGGACGTCGGCGGTGAGGCGGTCCGCGGCGGCGCAAAGCCGCTCGGCCTCGGCATACAGGTGATCGGCGCCGTCGAAGGGATCGGGCTCATCGTTGGCGTACCGCGGGGTGTCGGCGCAGATACGGTCGCCGGCCGCGTCAAGTGAGTCGGCAGCCGCCTCGAGTTGGTCGGCAGCCGCACGGAGTTGATTCGCGCCCGTGGCGTCGCGCTCGAAGTCGAGGCCGCGGGCGGCGAGCCGCGCCCAGCGGACAGCACTGCGGACATTCGAGAGCGCGGCACTGATCTCCAGCGGGGCGCTGCAGGGAAGAATGATCGTGACTCGGGTGGTGATCTCCGGCAGTTGCGGGAAGTCGATCAGTAGGCCCGCGTCTCGCCGGCTCTGCCCTCGTTCGGGCGCTTCGCCGGGGTTGGTCCATACCACGACGGGCACCGCCGTGCCGCAGTCGCCGCAGACGGCCTGCCAGACCGCTCGGCGGTCCTGGGCCGTCGGGTGAGCGGGGATGCGACCGGCAGCGGCGTCGAAGCTGCGCCGATCAAGGCTCGTGAAGCCTGCGTCGTGCCAGCGCTCGTAGGCGAAGCCGAACGCCCAGCGAGACTCCTGGAAGTACACCGGAGAACTGCGGTTGCCGAGCACGTTCACCGCCAGCGTGTCGGCGAACAGTTCGGGGCGGAACTCGACGGGGTAGGCAATCATGGACCGCACCGAGGGTTGACGCTCCGGCTCGTCGCCGGGCGTCATCGCCCAATCGTAAGCGTGGGCGAGCTCGTGGATCAGTGTCTCCTCGATCCCCCACAGCGGTTGACCCGCCAGATTCGCGGTGGCCAGCACGATGCGGTTCTCGCCCCGGGAATAGCAGCCGGCCGCCGCCGGGTTGGGGCAGGAGCCGAAGCTCCAGCCGCCGGTCGATTCCAGCGCCACGCCGATCCATGGCCAGTGCGGCCGCAGCATCGCCACGAAAGCGTCGAGGTAGGCCCGCAACTCCTGGCGGTTCGTGACTCCGTCGGCAGGGCGTGTGCAATAGAGCGACTCGCCGTCGTCGCCGCGGGCGCAGGTGCCGGCGGGGGGCGGATTCTGGCGGGACGCTGCCGGCGCCGAACCTGTGCTGCCGCGGCTCGCCGGCGCGGCGGCCGGCGCCGACGCCACCAGGTCACCGAACTCCGAGGAGCGCAGCCACCTGCCGACCCGAGCAGTCCGATAGGGGAAGAAGCGAGCGTCGGGATACCAGGTTGAGCCCAGAAAGCTGAGAGCGAACTCGATGCGCCCATCGGCGAGCTTGCGGGCGATGATGCGCACGTCGTCGGCGCTGCCGACACTCACCGGCCCCGATCGGTACCAGCGGCCCTGGACAGCGCTGCGGTAGGGGAAGAACCGAGGCGCGGGCAGTTGCTCGCTGCCATCAGTGTGGCGCAGACCGAACTCGACACGGCCGTCGGCGAGCTTGCGGGCGATGATGCGGGTCGCGTCGCCGGCGTGATCGCTCGCGGCCGCTGGCAGCGAGGCGGCCACGACAGTCCCGGCCACTAGTGCCACAGCCAGACACCAGCCGGCGCCCCACACCGCCGGCGCCCACGAGCGGCTCGGTCTGCTCGGTGCGCAGGTTCGACCCAGCCGCCATCAGGGGATCGCGGCTACGAGGGACATTTCGGTTCCGGTGGTGGTGATGATTTTGATGGCGATTCTTGCTTCGGGGGGTCGCTCGAAGGGGGCGGAGCGGATTGAGAGGGTGGCGTTCCAGCGGATGGTGTCGAGGGATCGGCCTAGTTGGGATCGGAGGCGTTTGAGTTGGCGGTCGTCCTGGGCACCGGGGAAGTGGATTCGACGGGCGAAGAAGCTGGTGCCGTCGTAGGCGGTGTCGAGCATCCAGCAGTCGACGTCGTTCGGCCCGCCGGGTTTGGTGCCTCCGGTGGCGGGGTCGTATGTGTCGTAGCCGAGGAGTTCGACGGAGACCTGGCCGTCCGGCTCCTCGTGGATCTGGATGTCGGGTTGGCCGAGGATGACGAACGCTCGGTGCTGGTCGTCGTCCTTTAGGTCTCGGATCTGGAGATCGCGGTGCATCCGCACCCTCACCACGCCGACCCGGCCGATCTTTTCGTCGCCGGTGCCGGGGGCGAATTCGAAGCCGACGATGATTGCCAGATCGGCGTTGTGGATGCTTTGGGCGGTGTCGAGGGCTGCCTTGCGGATCATCGCCGCGGTGACTGTGGCGTCCTCGGGGGCAATCACGAGGCCTGCTCGACGCTCGACGCCCTTGTCCCCCACTGTGTAGGTGACCAGGTGGCTGACGAGGTCGCGGCTGCCGGGCCATGGTTCGATCTCATTGATGTGGAGGTCTCCAGCTCGACCGCTGGCCGGCACGGCTTGGATCGGCGAGCGCTTGAGTGCCTCGATCACGGTGTTGGCGAACTCGGCGTGTTCGACGGGCCTTTCTGCAACAGACTCTGGGGAACGTCCGTTGCCGGCATCGTCGAACGGGACGTGCGACCAGGGCGACTCGCTCTCGACGGTGAACGGTGAGGTGACACGAACAACGCCACGAGTTCGGCGCGGCTGGTCCACAAGCAGTGTGGGCGGCGGGTTCTCGTCGTAGGCGAGAATGCTTGCACTGACCGTTGGCACCCGCTCGTACACGAAGTCGCGGGCAGGATCGTGGCCCCAGTTCTCGAGAGGTTCGCGTCGTGCCGGACGGCCGGAGAGTTCGGCTTCAGCCAGAGCGCCTTCGGCGGAGTCGGCGAGTGTCCAGTAGTCGAACGTGGCCGTCGTGAGGCGCTGGCGTGCGATGGCGACCGCTACCGGGGAGGTGTCGCACGTGATCCAGCGGCGTCCCCATATCTCTGCGGCAACCGCTGTGGTGCCTCCGCCACAGGTCGGATCGAACACCAAGTCACCCGGGTCTGTCGACATCAACAGGCAGCGCTCGATCACGCTGTCGGCGGTCTGCACGACATAGCGCTTGTCGGAGGCTGACATCTGCGTTGACCAAACGTTGTGGATTCTCCGGCCGGGGACCTCGTTCTCGTATCGCTTCCAGCAGAGAAGCGACTCCGATCCAGCTGCGTCCAGGCGCCCGAGGTCAGCTAGGCGGTCGAGCCCATCCATGGATACTCTCCACTGCTCGCCCGAGGGACACGGCCAGTCCTGACCACGCCAGCGGTACGGCTCCGACCGCCCAGTGGTCGATGTCCCCGGCGACACGAGTGGCATCCGCCGATAGAGGCGTGCTCCCTCGGGCAGCTGTGCATCCGGATCAGCCTCTTGCGCGGGAGTCAGCGGGAATGTCGTGCCGTCTGGCATCTCGACCATGGCGTGCCACGTCATATGGGCAACCTTCTCGGCCCGCGTCAGTGGCTCGTAGAGCTGGTGGTACTTGACCTCGCCTCGGTCCTTCGCGTACCAAAGCAGAAAGTCAGCCACGCTCGAGAGCGTCCTCGCCGACGACGAACCGCTCGTCACGAACGGGATCGTCGCCACGCGGTTCTCGTGGCCGAATACCTCGTCGAGAACGACAGCCATGCGGTGGACGTTCTCGTCGCCGATCTGGACGAAGATCGATCCGGACTCGGTGAGCAGCTCCCGGCACAGGGTCAGCTTCTCGAGCATCTGGTCGAGGTAGGAGTGGATGCCCCGGTCGTAGGTGTCGCGGAACGCCCGGATGGTGCGGGTGTCGCACGGCAGGCCCTTGCGGCCCTCGGCGGTCTCGCGGTTGCGGGTGGAGACCTGGAAGTTGGACTTGAAGCCGATGCCGTAGGGCGGGTCGAAGAAGATCATCTGCACCCGGCCGCTGAGGCGCTCGCGCTCGGCGAGGGAGGCCATGACCCGGGCCGACTCGCCGTGGATCAGCCGGTTCTGCCAGTTGCCGGCGTGCTCGTACCACTCGTAGGCGGCATCGGGTGACGGCAGGCCGTTGAAGTCGTCGAACAGCGTCGTCTGCGGGCTGCCGGACTTCAGCGACTGCACGAACGCGCCGGGATGGATCTTCTCCCGCACGTACAGCGGGTGCGCCTCGTAGGTCTCCGGGAGGGCCTCCCTCGACCAGGCCAGCACCGGCTCGTCGTCGCGCTCACGGCCGGCGGGGGTGAACGGCCTCGGCGCCTTGTCGCCGGCGCCCATGAGCGGCTCGGTCTGGGTGGTCGGCAGGTTCGACCGGCTCGCCGAGGCGTACTGGTAGCTGTCGGTCTTGCGGCCCTGCGCCATCAGTCGGGCCTCCGGGGGTCTGCTGACCGATCCACCGGACACGCAGACGGGTCCGCCGGCCAGCGGATTCCGGCTGCGGGAATGACCGGTGACGAGGCCGTCGGCGGCATCGCTCGGTACCTTCCCGCCGGCTACCGGGCCACCAGCGCCAGAGCACCGCCGCCGGCAGCGGGTGATGCGACGAGGCGGCGTGCGTCATCGATGGCGTGATCGAGTTCGAGCTCGGGCCCGTCGAGGTCGGTGAGTTCGGCGAAGGTCCAGCGGCGCAGCCCCGGTGGGGTCTCCGGCGAGTTGGCGACCGCGGGGATCCACCAGTCCTCCACGTAGCCGTGCTTCGCCTCGGACACCTCGTCGGGCCGGCCCTTGCACTCCAACATCAGGTGCACGGCGTCCTCGCTGCGGTTCCCGCCGAACAGCCGGACCGCGAAGTCGGGCACGTAGCGATGCCAGACGCCGTCGATCTCGTACGGCACCGTCCAGTCGAGGCGGAAGTTGCGGGCCCAGGCGTCCACGTCGGGGTGCTTGTCGAGGGCCGCGGCGACCCGCCGCTCGAAGTCGGAGTGGCAGGCGGCCACGTTCAGTTCGCTGCGCCGGGTGGTCTGGGCAGCGCTGACGGGGTGGCAATCGGTGAGGCTGGTCTCGAAGTCCACGCCAGAGGTGTCGAGCACGGGCGGCGAGTCGAAGCTGCCGATGATCCCGTCGTCGTCGCTGCGGGGCAGGCACGCCCCGGTGATGGCCTGCGCCGCGGCGGCGCGCTGGTCGGGGCGCAGCAGCCAGCCGATCTCCTCGCAGTGCACCGCCGGATGGTCGAGCCAGGCGCGCACGGCCCGCACCGCGTCCATGAACAGGCGCCGGCGGCGGGGCTGCCGCGGCTCCGGGTCATCGACAGCGGGCGCCAGGGTGTCGGCGAGCCGCCGGGTGACCTCTGCGGCCAGTTCGACGACCACCCGCTGCCTGCGGACGTCGTCGTCGACGGTGGCGATCACCTCGGACTCCCCCGCCACGCCGGCCACCTCGGTCATCGACGGATCAGCGCCGCTGACGGTGTGCTGCTCCACCCGGGTGGGGTCGAGGTCGACGCCGGGACCAGCCGGCTCGATCATGTAGCCCGTCAGTGCCGGGAACTCGATGCGCCGGTTGCGGCGGCCGGGCATCGTGAACACCCGGTACCTCGGCTTGGGCGGCTGCGGGGGATCGTCGGAGCCGGTCACCGGCATGAAGTCGAACGGCACGCCGAGCACGTCGGCGAACTCCGGGGTCAGGCGGCCGTCGCCGTCGAAACTGTCGTAGTTGGAGCGGCGCAGCGCCCGGCCGGTCACCTGCTCGCACAGCAGCTGGGTGCCGAACGCCCGGAACCCCAGGATGTGGACGACGGTGCGGGTGTCCCAGCCCTCGGTGAGCATCGACACCGACACCACGCAGCGGATCTGCTCGCCCAGCCCACCGGGGCGGCCCACGGTGTTGAGCGCCTCCCGGATGACGTCGCGGTCGTCGCCGGTGGCGCCGGTGCGGCGCAGCTGGGCGGCCTGGACCTTCAGCGCCCGCCCGAGCTTGCTGTTTGCGGAGATGGCGTCGTCGCCCTCCATCTTGGAGTGGACGAGCAGCGTGCGGAGCCGCTCCTCGGGGCCGCTGCGGTCGCTGCGGATGTTGGAGAACAACTCGTAGGCGCCGGGGTGGTGGACGGCGGCGCCGTCGTCGGTGTGCTCGGTGAAGCCGGCGATGTGCTGGTGGAGGGCCTCGGCGTTGGCGATGGTGTTTGCCACCACGATGAACACCGGCGGCGTGGGCAGGCCGTTGTCCCTCCACCGCCCGTACGCCTCGTCGTACTCCTCGTACAGGGCGCCGAGGGCGTCGCCGAGCGGGGACGGAGGGGCACTGTCGCTGCGGATCGTCTTGGGGTTGGTGTTGCGGTAGAGGTTGCGCCACACCACCTCCCGGTCGTCGCTGTCGTCGTCCACCGGCACCCGGGGGATCTTCACCAGCCCCGACTCGATGCCGTCCATCAGCGGGAAGTCCGACACCACCCACGGGAACATCTCCGAGCGCGCCGACGCCGCCGTCCGGATGAACATCGGCGTGGCGGAGAAGTCGTGCACCCGCCCCAGCCGGCCCTCGTCACGCAGCGCCGCCAGGGCGCTGAACCACAGCGCCGCGCTCCTGGTGTCGTCGGCGTCGGAGCCGGTACGGCGGCCCTCCTCGGGCAGGTAGCAGTGGTGCGCCTCGTCGTTCAGCACGCAGACCTTGGTGCGTTCGGGCAGGCCACGCAGGACGCGCCGCAGCATGGCGGCGGGGGTTTCGGGGTCGCGGCCGGCGTCTCCCCGTCGGAGCAGGCGGCGGGCGTCGCCGGTGGCCTCGCCGAGCCGGTCGCGGCACTGGAAGGCCTGGAAGTTGATGACCCGGAGCCGCACCCGACCCAGGTCGCCTCGCAGCCCCGCCGGCACCAGCGACAACTCGTCGTACACGTTGTCGGGGTTCGACGGATCCAGCGCGGCGAGACGCTCGCGCACGGTGTGGCCCGGTGTGATTGCTACAAACGACGTGAAGTACGAGCCGCGGCGGCGAGGATCACCCCCCCCCCCCGCGCGACGTTGGCCGCGTTCCAGGCGATGACCATGCCCATCACCGCCGTCTTGCCCGTGCCGGTGGCCATCTTGGTGCAGTACCGGACGATGCCGTCGTTGTGCTCCCGGGCCGCGTCCTCGATGGCGACCCGGGCCGGGTGGTCGCTGCGGGCCACCTCGGTGATCCAGATCAGCGTCTCCAGCGCCTCCACCTGGGCGAAGAACAGCCGGGGCACGTTGTCCTCGCTGCGCCAGTGATGCAGGAGGCGCCGCGACACCGCCGTGGCGCCCTGGTAGCCGTCGTCACGCCAGGCGTCGACGAGCTGGCGGATGTCGTTCACCGTGGCGTTGTAGTTCTCGGGCCCGAGCGGAAGCACCGGCTGCTCCACCACGTTCTCCCGGCTCTTGGGCACCGGCAGCAGCGCGATGCTCGGACGGCGACCCTCGGCAGTGCGGTTCAGCGCCCGATTGTCGATCCCCAGTTCCCAATACCGCTTCGGCCGCTCATACGGCGTGTTAAGCACCGGCTGCGAGATCGGATCAATTCCGGACACGCCCACCCCGCAACTCGGAACCTCTCATCTGAGCCTTGACCAACAGCTCCACCACTCAGCATGAGCGACCGCGGTCGCGGTCGTTGAGTCTCAGTAAGTGTCTATAGTTTACAGATCGTTCCATGCAAAGGACCGTCGGATGGGCCAGTCCGCTAGCAGGGTTCCCACGACCATCGGCAGAGGAGACCAGCACGGTGCCCCACACTAACCACTACCGGGAGCTTCGACAGCCGAAGGCATCCGAGCCCGTGTGGAGTCAGGCTGGAGTGCTGCCCTGCGACGTACTAGTCTAGTATTCCTAGACTAGTACGTCTAGCACAACTAGACGAACACTGTGGCGCGAAAGACGGAGTTGATGCGACAGATTCGGGAACTCGCCAAGTCCCACGGCGTCACCGTGGACCTGGTCCGGCAGGGGAAGCACGAGATCTGGGAGTGCGAAGGCCTCACGTTCCCGATCCCCCGGCACCGAGAAATCGCCGACGGCACCGCACGAATCATCATTCGGAGACTCACCGAGCACCTCGAAGTCCGTGAGGAGTCAGGGAAGGACTGCGATGAACGACGCTTATGAGGTCGCGGCCGCCCGGTCGGGAGCCTGGTGGACCGTCGAGGTCATTTCCGGGCTGCCGGCCGATGTGGTGGGTGTGAGCCAGGCTCGGCGCCTCACCGAGGTGCCGACGGTGGCCTGCGATCTCATCGGCGACCTCCTCGACATCGATCCGGCCACAATCGATGTGAGCCTGCGAATACAACTCCCGCCGTCTTTGCAGGCGTGGGTCGAGTCGTACCGCGATGCCGAGGCCGTCGAGACCATCGCCCGTTCCGAGGCTGCGCTCGCCCGCAGTCGAGCCGCTGCTGCACTGCTCGAAGCCCGTCTGACCATGCGCGAGACCGCCGTCGTGCTCGGCGTGTCACACCAGCGCATCAAGCAACTGGCGGATGTAGCCCCCGACACCAGCCACTCGGACCTTCGAGAATGCATCATCACAGCCATCGATGCCTCCCGACGGGAGCGCACGGAGAGCCTCGTTCGGGCGGTCGGCAGCGGACTCTGACCGTACGCCCAGGGCGGCTGCAATTCCCGGTGGATCAGCGACCGGCTTGATTCACCTTCTGGTTCGGCGCTGGGCCGCGAAGTTCCGGGCTCTAGCGGGCTGGTCTGGCCGACCGGCTCCGGGGCAGCACGAGGGGCTGCCCATCCTCGGCGTCTGCGACGGTCAGGGGCGGCATTGCCGGGTGCCGCCACTTGTCGACATCCGGGGCGTTGCCCTTTCGCTTGTTGCAGTACGTGTGGGCGGCCTGAAGGTTGTCGATCTTGTGCAGGCGGCTCTTGTAGTAGGTCCCTGGCTCGGCCTTGCCGCCCTTGCGGATGTCGAATACGGCGAACACCTTGGGCACGATGTGCTCGAGGTGAGCGGCCTGCAACTTCATCTCCCCCGCGCACAGCCCGCACCGCCCATCATCCCGGTTGTAGACGTAGGCAAGCACCTTCGGCCGATGATCCGGGTCCCAGCGGCCGCTCGCATCGGGTTCGTCGGACTCCAAGTACCAGCGCCGCCCCTTGTCGACAGCCTTGACGACCTTGGTAAGCAGGCCCTCGGCCTTGCCGGCCACATCCGAACTCGTTGCCTCATCGGCGTCATCGCCTGCCCGGGACTCTTCGACAGAGGCGTCTCCCTCGTCAGAGGTACTTGCGGCCGGCTGATCCGAAACGATGCCGCGGCATCGGGGAAACTCAGAGCACCCCCAGAACCCACGACCCGCGTTGGCTCCTCGCCGGGCGGTACGCCTCACCATCGGCTGCTCACACTTCGGGCACTTCGGAGCCGGCTCTGTGATTTCCTCTGAGGACTCGCTCATGAGTACTCCCCGATGTGTGCGCAGCGACGACACGATAGCGATTCGGCAGTAACCCGAGGGCGCAGGACTCGCGTTGGCCCAAGCCGGCCGCGGGTGCGCAGGCCGACAGCCGATGCGCGCCATCGCCGACCCGCCCGGACTGGCCCGTCGCATCCTCATCCACCGCGGTCGGCGCTCGTTCCGCACCGAGGACGGCGTCGACGTCCGGACCCTCGACGACCTGCACCTCGCCCTGCACGCCGACTAACTCCGGCCCGAGCGGCCCTACGGGCCGAGGCTGGTGATGGGTAGGACGGTGATGCCGTCCGGGCGGTCGTAGGCGTAGCCGGTGGCGGTGATGACGGCGAGTTTGGCGGGAGGGCCGACGCGGTCGACGTCGACCTTGTCTCGCAGGCGCTGCAGCGAGCGGGCGGCACCCTCGACGGCGTTGGGGCCGCCCAACTTGACCTCCGCGGCCAGCCAGGTTCCGTCGCGCGTCTGGACGATCACGTCGACTTCCAGTTTGGCGCCATCGCGGTAGTGGTACACCGTGGCGTCGTTGACCTGGCTGTAGACACGTAGGTCGCGAACCACGAGAGATTCGAAGAGGAAGCCGAGCACGCGGAGATCCCGCAACAGTCGGGTCGAGCCCGCGCCCATGGCGGCCGCCGCGAGCGACGGATCTGCGAAGTGGCGTTTCGCCGCCCCCCGCACGGCCGTACGGGACCGTAGGTGTGCCGGCCACGGCGGTACGTCCTCGACGATGAAGAGTCGCTCCAAGGACCGCAGGTACTCCATCGCCGTTGTGCGATTGAGGGGACGGAGGCCGATGGCGTCGTCCGCCAGAGTGGTGAACGAGGCGGTCGTAGCGACGTTGCGCCCCAGCGACGCCAGCAGCCGCCGCACCGCAGCAGGATCGCGGCGCACCCCGTCGACGGCGGAGATATCAGTTCGGCAAATCTCGCCGAGGTAGTCGTCCAAAGAGCGCTCTGCTGTGCGCGCCGGCACATCGATGTGGCGAGGCCACCCGCCTCGGCAGATTGCATCGACGAGGTCCTCGAGGTTGGCGTCGGGCTGCTGTGCTGCGATCCGCTCACCTCCCAACAACGCCCCCAGCGAGACCTCGCCGGTCGACTCACCGGTCTCGAACAGCGACATGGGCCGCAGGCGCACACGGGCCATCCGACCCGCACCCGAGTGCCTCGTGTGGTCGTCAGGCGGAACCGCCGAGCCGGTGAGGATGAAGCGCCCCCGCCGATGCGTCTCGTCGCAGGCATGACGCACCTGGTTCCAGATCTCCGGCGCCAACTGCCACTCGTCCAGCAGGCGCGGCTCGGAACCCTCAAGCACGAGATGCGGCGCCACCACGGCGAGCGTTCGCGCGTCGACGTCGCCGTCGAGTAGCACCTCGCTGCGGGCCGCGTTGCGGGCCGCCCACGTCTTGCCGCAGCCCCTCGGCCCTTCGATGACGACCGCCGGCATGCGCGCCAAGGCCTCGGCAATCGCCGAGTCGGCCACTCGCGGGCGATATCCATCCGGTGTGAGCGTCGGTTCCACAAGCCGTCCAATTGTTGTCGACGCTGATGATCCTACGGACTGCGAGCGATCTAGACAACGACATGTGACGCGATCGGCCTACAGAATATGACAAGGCTAGCCTACAGAAAGACGGTGCATCGATCCGCTGCTTCGTCGTGATCAGTACTCACACATCGACCTGATAGAGGAGGATGCTGATCAGTCCTCTGTCCACAGCCCGGCGCTGCCTACCTCGAGGGGTACCGTCGGCTGATCGAGACGCCGGCCTGCATCTCAGTCCGTCTTGGCGAGGTCGAGGAGCGGCCAGTACCGGGCAAGCAGCTCGAGAGCGCACGCCAAACCCGGCAGCACCAATCCAGCAGCGACACCTCCCGGCCAAGGATCAGCAGCGACGGCGCGCCCGATAGCGGCAGCATCTCCGGCGTCTCCTCGATCAGGCCGTGCAGGGTCGCCTCGTCGGGGAACACCTCGGGCCGACGCAGCCACCGGCCCGCATCGTCCTGCGTCCGGATTCCCGGCAGTGTCACGTCACGTTCCCGCCTCTCTCCAGGGACGGCCGACGGCCTCAAGCCCACGTCGCCTCATCATGAGCGGCGATGTAGCGACAGTGCGGGTCGCGAAGAGTCGCCGGAGTCGCTGGGCCGTCGTCGAGGGGCCGGCCTGTCACACTGGCCTGCCATCATTGACCGAGACTCCGAACGAAGGCCAGAGACATGAGGCGAAGTCGACAGCAGGATCCGCGGTTGGCGGTTGTGGACGTGGAGACGACGGGGTTCTCGAGGTATGACCGCATCGTGGAGTTCGCCTGTGTCACCGTCGTGGACGGAGCTGTGGTCGAGGAGTACGAGACTCTGATCCAGCCCGAACGTGACCCGGGTCCGGTGCACATTCACGGGATCACCCCGGAGATGCTGCAGTCGGCACCACCCTTCGAGACGGTCGCCGGCGACATCTCCAGCCGACTCGACGGCGCTGTGCTCGTGGCGCACAACATCAGCTTCGACGTGCGGATGCTGCGCCAAGAGTCGGTTCGCCTCGGCGGTCCGGAATTCGACCCGGGTCAGGGGTTGTGCACCTACAGGCTCACCCGGCAGAAGCTGGCGCTCGCCGCCGCAGAAGCAGGCCTCCCGCCTCCGAACCACACCGCACTGACCGACGCCCGCACCGTCGCAGCGCTGGTGGACCGCCACGCTCGGCGGGGCGCGCTGCGCGACCTGCAGGCGGCCACGTGGACAGCGCCGACGGAGGCCACGGGAATGACGATGCGCCGTCCGGGCTCGCCCTCGCGGCGCGGTTCGCTGCATCAGGCCGCTGCCCGCACCCGCTGGCCGGGGACACCCGAAGAGTCGACAGCGCTCTATCTCGACGCCCTGGACCGCTGCCTCGACGACGGAATCCTCGAGGAGGCCGAACGCGCCTGGCTCAACGAGACCGCCAAGGCGCTCGGACTCAGCGCTCCCGGGCGAGCACAGCTGCACGAGCAGTACTTCGAACTCCTGAAGCGGCAGATCCTCGCCGACGGGATCGTGACAGAAGACGAGGAGCAGCTTGCTGCGCAGATCGCTGCGGCGCTGGCTCTGGACTCGACCGACATCCGGGCCACACCGCGCACCGCGGACCGGGTCGAGCTCGAGGCCGGCATGAGCGTGTGCTTCACCGGAACAGCCGTCATCGATGGCGCCCCCGCCAACAGGGAATTGCTGGAGAAGATCGCCACTCTGGCCGGGATGACACCACTGAGGACGGTCACCAAGAAGTGCGACGTGCTCGTCGCCGCCGACCCGCTATCGCAATCCGGCAAAGCCCGCGCAGCACGCCAGCGAGGCATCCCGATCATCAGCATCGAAGACTTCATGAAGACCACGAAGCCCCCACCGCCTGCTACGACCGGTTCGTGACCCGGCCTTGGTCGAGGCTCAAGCTGTAGAAGCTGACTCGCACCTCGGCGCCTGCCGCCCGGAACATCTGAAGGAGTTGCGGCACCAGTTCGTGTTCCTCCACTTCCGAACGTCCCTCAGGTCGCCAGTTAAGTCGCCAATTTACTAGCGCCGAGGTGTCCTCCCAGATGGGGACCTCTCCGGTCGAGCCGAAGTTGGCGTAGACCACTGCGCAAAGTGCCACGCACGCTTCGATCCCTGTTTCGCCACCATCGGCGCCTGACATCCGAAGCACGTGTATGAAACACCCGAGGGAGCGTCCTCGACGGCCACCACTCGGCCATCACCGGCATCCGCGAACGGGTAGCGGACTCCGGGTCTCACTTCACTGAGAGCGTGTCTGGTCATCTGGTCAGGCGCGTCGCCCGCAGCTAGCCAACTGCCTCTGCGTATGCCTCGGTCAGCGCCTGCAGCAGGTCGTCGCTGAAGTTCTGTGTCCAGTTGCCTTGGCCGAGTCGCATCCCGCTGAGGCTCTCGACACGGTCGATGGAGTCGGGCGCCCGTCTCTCGAACACGCTGCGCCAGAACAGCACATAGGCACGCCCTGCGGTACCTCCCTCGTTGTACAGGTCCACCAAACTCCTGTCCTCGTCTCTCAGAAGCGGTCGGAGTACGAACCGATTCCTTCCTACCCCCTCGGTGGTGGAGCGGCGCGCCAGACCTCGCCGTTCCAGATCGCAAGCCCAACGCAATAGACGCCTCAGCGCCTCCCGGTGATCGGGTGCGGCCTCACTGATGCTTGCCTCGAATCTCTCGCTGCCCTCGTGGTACACGGTGCCGGATTCCTTGCGACGGGCCTTCTCCACGGTCACCTCGTGGCGCTCGGGCGTCACCCGCTGCGGCAGCACGACCGACGTGCCCCCGAGGTCGAAGGAGTTCACCGCGACCAGGTCGATGACCAGCTTGTCGGTCACGTGCTCCAGGTAGGCCACCAGCGTCATCAGCTCAGGCGGCACGCTGTCGAGCACGAAGACCAACCGGAAGCGGCCTTCGCTCAGGTGCTCGTCGAGGGCCGCCGTGAACTCGTCGGCGTCGAACACATCCTCCTGCGCAGACCGCACCGCCTCCACGAGCGACTCGTGGCCACGCTAGTAGGACGATTCGCCTTACAGTTCTGGAGATGACAACTATCTCACAGAGTCATGCCTCTCGAGACCCGGCTGACCGGCAGGTCTTCGTCCTCGAGTCGCCGGCATGGGATGAACTGCAGAAGGCTCTGAGCCGGCCGGCCGCACCGAATCCTCGGGTCACCGCACTCCTCACGGAGCCGTCGGCACTCGACGACGCGTGACCATGACGCCGACCCCGGGCGAACAGATATGAACGCCACCTACGAGGTCGTGGCCGCCCGGTCGGGAGCCTGGTGGACCGTCGAGGTCATTTCCGGGCTGCCGGCCGATGTGGAGGGTGTGAGCCAGGCTCGACGCCTCACCGAGGTGCCGACGGTGGCCAGCGATCTCATCGGCGATCTCCTCGACATCGATCCGGCCACGATCGATGTGAGCCTGCGAGTACAACTCCCGCCGTCTTTGCAGGCGTGGGTCGAGTCGTACCGCGATGCCGAGGCCGTCGAGACCATCGCCCGTTCCGAGGCTGCGCTCGCCCGCAGTCGGGCCGCTGCTGCACTGCTCGAAGCCCGTCTGACCAGCGGCGCAGACCTCGCTAGGCGGGTGGGCGGGCCTCGACGAATCCGGCGGCTGTGAAGTCGCCGTCGAACGCCAGCGCCTCGGTGATCCGCTCGCGGCGCATGATCTCGAAGCTCGTGGCGTCGACGTAGGAGTAGGCGCGCTCTCCGAGTCCCTCATTGGATGTTCAAGTGCCCGTTTATGGGCATATGAAGTGCCCATAAACGGGCATATCAAGTAGAGTTCGGGTATCGACGCCTACCGCAACCACAGGACTTGCACCCCATGAGTTCCGGATCGAGCCCGCCGGAGTATCTGCCGCGCGTGGTGGATGGCGAGATGCGCGCCGCCTTGGCGGCGTCGCCGGCGGTGCTGATCGAGGGGCCGCGGGCCTGCGGCAAGACGTGGACCGCCCGGCGGTTCGCCGCCAGCGAGCAACTGCTCGACGCCACCGTGAGCGCCCGGCTGGCCGCCAACGTGGACGCCACGGCGCTGCTCGACGGCGCGTCGCCGCGGTTGTTGGACGAATGGCAACTGTCCCCCGACATCTGGAACCCGATGCGGCGGGCGTGTGACGACCGCGGCCTGCCCGGTCAGTTCATCCTCACCGGGTCCGCCGACCCTCCCGACGACGTCACCCGCCACTCCGGGGCCGGGCGGGTGCTGCGCGTGCGGATGCGCCCCATGAGCCTGTTCGAGTCCGGCGAGTCCGACGGCAGCGTGTCGCTGGCGGGCCTGTTCGCGCCCGGTCGACGCTCCGCCGCCGACTCCGGGCACCGCCTCGACGACATCATGGCAATGGCCTGCCGCGGGGGCTGGCCGAACCTGGTGCGCACCCGCGCCGGCGGGGAGACAGCGCTGCGAGTGCTGCGGGGCTACCTCGACGAGATCAGCCGCACCGATGTCTCCCGCGTCGACGGCGTGGCTCGCAATCCCGAAGGCGTGCGGCGCCTGCTGAGATCCCTCGCCCGCAACACCGCAACCGAGGCGAGCTTCGCCACCCTCGCCGCCGACACCGCCGACGCCGGCTCGGAGGTGGGAGCCGTGCACCGCCGCACCGTGGCGTCCTACATCGCGGCCCTCGAGCGCCTGTTCGTCGTCGAGGACCTGCCGGCGTGGAAGCCGCGCATCACCTCCCGCGCCCCGCTGCGCGGCGCCCCCAAGCGCCACCTCGCCGACCCCTCCCTCGCCGCCGCCGCGCTGGGCGCCACCAGCGACGCCGTCGTGGCCGACCTCAAGTTCGCGGGCCTGCTGTTCGAGTCGCTCGTCGTGCGCGACCTGCGCATCTGTGGCCAGGCCGGCGGCTGCGAACTCTCCCACTACCGCGACGGCGACGGCCTCGAGATCGACGCCATCGTGCGGCACCCCGACGGCCGCTGGATCGCCGCGGAGGTCAAACTCGGCGGCGAGGCCGCCATCGAACACGCCGTCGGAAACCTCGATCGCCTACGCCGCCGCATCGACGCCGATCGCACCGGTGCACCATCGCGCCTCGTCGTCATCACCGCCGGCGGCCACGGCTACGAACACCCCGGCGGCGCCACCATCGTCCCCATCACCAGCCTCGGCCCCTGACCACCGCGCCGCCGCCGGCAAACGGCCGGGGTGGCGCGACCCGGAAGTGCAGTGGTATCACCGATTGTGCCGGGCGGTGACCGACTCGACCGGCGGCGGCCCGGCGTCGATGCGGCGAGCGGACCGGTCAAAGATCGAACTTCTGTCTCGTGCGTTTGGGAATCGCCGCGACTTTGGCCTCGAGTTGCTCCAACCGGTCGCGGGCCGCTGCAAGTTCGACTCGAGCGGTATCGCGTTCCTCGCGGATCTGGTCCAATTCCTCCGCGAGCTTGTCGCCGACCCGGGTCACGGCCGTCCGCAGCGCCTCCGTGTCGGCCGACGCAATCGCCTGCGCCGAAGCGATCCCGTCCTGCAACGAGATGACCTCGCCGCGCAGCGTCTGGACCTGCGAACCCTCGAGGAATCCGGCGGAGCTTGCGAGCGCCTCCCGCAGGTCCACGAGTGCGGTCTGGTGCGCCGCAACAGTTGCCGCGCCGGGCTCGTGCCCTCAGGTGGACCGAACAGATCGAGCAGCCAGAGCACAACATCGTCCATGTCTCGATCCGTCGCCTGGTAGCGGGTCGTTGCCGAGGCGAGCGCCTGCGCCACGTTCCGTTCGAACTCAGCGAGGTTGCCTTCGGGGAGCAGCGCCTCAGCGAGGCCCCGACCGGCCAGCAGTCCGGGGTGGTCGGGATCGCTCTCGGAGAGGATGAGCACGTTGTGGGCTTGGCGCCGGTCCCGCCCGGCCCGACCGACCTCCTGGTAGAACGCCTCGATCGAGCCCGGCAGCCCGTAGTGGATCGTCCAGCGGATGTTCGGCTTGTCGATCCCCATCCCGAACGCCTTGGTCGTCACGATGACCGGCGCCTGATTCTCTCTGAACGCCGCAGTACTCTCCCGCTTGCGGCGATCCCAGTCGGCGTGCTCGATCCCCTTCGGCGGCGAACCGGCGTACGGCACCGCAGCGGCGGCACGCCGAGCCTCCCCTCACACGTGGAGCGCAGCGTCCTGCCGAAGTTCAGGTACGCCGCACGGAAGTCGTGGCCCCACTCGGACACACAGTGCGCCTCGTCCACCACGGCCAGATTGACCGGCTCCACGTCGGCGCCGGCGGTCAGGCTGTCCCGGAACGATTGCCGCTGGAAACGCTCGGGCGTGACGAACACGAAATAGGCGTCCCGTGCCTCCCTGGTGAGCGAGTTGGCGGAGATCCCCAAGGCGCGGTCGATGCCATGGTCCCGCAGACCGTCGAGTTGGTCCTCGATGAGCGCAACCAGCGGATCGACCACCAGCGTGCGCCCGGGCAGGCACAGCCCGCCGAGTTGGTAGATCATGCTCTTGCCGGCACCTGTCGGCAGGAGCACCGCACAGTCGCGGCCGGCCAGCACCGAAGTGATCGCCTCGAATTGCCCCTCGAGGAGTTCCTCTTTGGCGAACACCGCTCGCAGCACGGCTTCAAGGGCCGCCCGCCTGTCCCCGGGCCCGCCGCCGGCCGAGGTGAACGCCTCCCGGCGGCAGAACTCGATCTGGGACTGGTCGCGCATCAGCACCGGCACACCCGTGGAACGGATCACAACGGTCGGGACCTCGTCGCCGTCGGGAAGGGGCTCGCACGAGGTGCGGTCGCATTCGAGCAGGACGCGAACGTCCGCCGCGGCGGGCTGCGCCGTGCCCTCCTCGGGTTCCCCAGCGCGCTCGTAGCGACCATCCTTGGTTCGCCGGTACGTGTTGGCGCGTTCCCCGTCGACGAACGAGGCCGTCGTCGGTGCCACCGCGCCTCTCCCACGAAGGCGGTCGAGGGCGCCGAGCAGTTCGAGGTACGGACCGACCAGGTCGACGGCGATACCCGTCGGATCCCGAACCTCCACCAGCCACCGGTCGCCTCTCAGAAGGCCGCCCGCGATGGCCTCATACAGGGCGAGCACCAGCCGGTGAACCTGGATCGGCCCCCAGACCAGCGGGGACACGGCTTCCGGTGCAGCCGGAACATCGGCGATGAGCCTCTCCACGGCCTGCAGACCCGGCCCCTCTCCGGCGGCAAGCTCGCTGGTCGGCACTCTGATGGTCGGAATACCGACCGCTTCGAGCCGCCTGTCACGATCGTCGTCGACGGCGACCTGCTCGGCGTGCTGACCGCCGTCGATCTCGATGACGACCGGCGGAACACCGACCGGCGCGAACAGAAAATCACACCGCTGCAGTCCGGCAGGATCCGCCTCGCTGGCACCGGCAGCGTCGTCGGTCTGCAGTGGCTCGGCCGCTTCAACGAGGCTGCCGAGGGAAAACTGCGGTAGTGGACGAGGTACAGCGCGCTCCGGGCCTGCTCAACGAGGTGCACCGCCAGATCTCCGAGCGCGGTGTGCGCTTCGCCCTGCTGGGCTCCAGCGCCCGCAAACTCAAGACAGCCGGCACCAACCTGCTCGCCGGCCGGGCGCTGCGCAAAGCCATGCACCCCCTCACGCCCGCCGAACTCGGCGACGACTTCGACCTCGACGAGGCGCTGCGCTTCGGCACCATCCCGATCGTGTGGACCGCGACGGACCGGAGAGCGGTGCTCGAGAGCTACACGCAGCTCTACCTACGCGAAGAGATCCGGGCCGAGGCCGCCGTGCGCAACCTCGGCAGCTTCGTGCGGTTCCTGCCACCGGCGGCGCTGATGCATGCCCAGACCGTCAACGCGGCATCGCTCGCCCGCGACGCCGGCATCGCCCGCACCACCGTCAACGGCTACCTCGAGATCCTCTCCGACACGCTGCTCACCACCCAGCTGCCGGCCTTCGAGGCACGGCTGCGGGTCCGGGAGCGGCGCCGCCCCAAGCTGTACTGGGCCGATCCGGGGCTCGTGCGGGCCGTCAAGCGCCAACTCGGCCCTGTCGCCGCCGAGGAGCGCGGCCCCCTGCTGGAGGGCTGGGTGCTCGGCAACCTCCGCGCCCACAACGAGCACCAACACCTCTACGACGACATCGGCTACTGGGCCGCCACCGAGTCGCCCACCGAAGTCGACTTCATCCTCACCCGCGACCGCGAACATCTGGCCATCGAGGTCAAGGCCGCCGAGCGCTACAACACAACCATGCTCAAAGGGCTGCGCGCCATCGCCGACCTGCCCGGACTGGCCCGGCGCGTCCTCGCCTACCGGGGGCGTCGCTCGTTCCGCACCGAGGACGGAATCGACGTCTGGACCCTCGACGACCTGCACCGAGCCCTTCAGGCCGGCGAACTCTGGCCCTGACCATGTTCGCAGCGGCGGCCGAGCGCCAGATCCTCGCCTGGGACAGACCTCTCGACGCGTCGACATTGCGAACTGAGCCAGTTCGTGACCGAACGCTCCGCCATGGCGGCGGCGACCGGAGGTCGGCTACCGCTCCGCCGCCGGGGTCTCGCTCTCACGACGCCGCAGGAGCAGCACGAGCACTAGCCCGGTGATGGCGCCGTAGACGGCCCCCAGGACGGCCCAGCCGGCGATGCCCTCGGCGATCCCCGCTGTGAGGCCCGCCACGATCCAGCCCGCGGCGCTGGCGAGCACCCACCTGCCGGCCCGGGTGAACCGGCGCCGGAGCAGGCGCCACTGCATCACACCGACCGCGGCGCCGTACAGGACCGCTGCCGAGACGCCTGCAACATCCGCGCCGAATGCCCTGCCGGCGTCGGCATCCCCCACGGCTCCCGCGCCCAGGCCCGCCACGACGCCCCAGGCGATGCTGGTAACGCCGACGACGGCTCCGGCGACGATGGCGCCCGCAACCCAGCGGCCCGCTCCGCTGACGTGCCATCGCAGCGCCGGCCATTGCAGCGTCGCGGCGACAGTGCCGCCCGCGGTCACGTACCCGATGACCGCCACGCCCGTCAACGGCCCCGCGGCTGCCTCGATGAGACCACCGACCGCATACCCGCCAGCACTGGCCAAAACCCACCAGGGCAGCACCCACCAGTTCCTGGAATCCATTCGTCGCACCCGTGTTAGCTTGCCGTACGGATTGTGATTTCGTCAGATGGGAGTGTTGGAATCGTGGACACGAGCGCCATGGTCCTCATTTCGATGCAGAACAAGTTTCCCCCCGGGAGCTTGCTGGGCCTTCCCAACCAACTATCGGAGGACCAGGTTCGCCAGGTTGCCTCGATCGACTACCGGGATCCTGTCGTTGCGCTCCTCCTCGGGTTGTTCTTCGGGCCCCTGGGTGTGGATCGGTTCTACAACGGTGACACCGGATTGGCGCTCGGCAAGTTGTTCACGTTGGGTGGGCTTGGAATCTGGGCGATCGTCGACCTGTTCCTGATCATGAATGCCGTCAAGAGGAAGAACCTGGAGAAGCTCAACGCGGCTCTGGGGATGGCGTCGCCGAACCCCTGAGTCGGCGGGGGCGGGGTACCAGTTCCCCGCCGCAGTTGGGGCAGACACTGTCCATCTCGGTGGTGCACGTGGGGCAGAACGTGCACTCGTAGGAGCAGATGAACGCGGCGGCGTCGAGCGTGATTGGTGCGTCGCAGCGCTGGCAGCGCTGGCGCATCTCGAGTGCCATCAGCAGCCGCAGACGATCTCTCTGCCGGGCTGGGTTCGACGAGATGGGCAACGCCGTTGACGGCTATGTGATCAACAGCCGCAGACGATCTCTCTGCCGGACTGGGGGCTCTCCGCCCGAGCCGACCACGACCCGGACAACGGACTCAACGCCGCAGACGATCTCTCTGCCGGGCTGGGGGCTCTCCCCCTCCGTGGCGTAGCCGTCGCGCTTCCACCAGTCGAGGCCGCCGATCTGCTCACGCACCTCGAAGCCCAGCATCAGCGGCTCTAACGCCGTCTTGGTGGAGGCGTTGCAGCCGATGCCGTCGCAATAGCAGACGTAGGTCGGCGACCGGTCCAGCGACGCCGTCGAGTCGGCACCGATGGTGCGGTGCGGCAGGCTCAGCGCCCCGGGAATGTGCTCGGCGGCGTAGGCCTCCGCCGACCGGCCGTCGACCACCACGATCGCCTGGCCGTTGCCCAGCGACTCGTAGACGTCGTACGAGTCCATCTCGAAGTCGAGCTTGCTCTTGTAGTGGGTCAGCTGGTCGGCATTCATGTGCCCAGCGTGCTCGCCCGGACGCTGCCCGCAACGTGCCGCCGGTCACGCCACACTCAGTAGCGGTCATCCGGCTTGTCGGTGTCTGCGTGGTCCTCGACCGAGCGGGTGTTTGGTCGCCTCCGATCTGGTGGTGTGACATCGGTCACATCTGAGTGGGCTTGTGGCGGCTGGCGGGCCGGCAGATCGGTCAGAGTTCGCTGACCTGGGCTTTTGGTGAGTTCGCCCAGGCTGTCCGACGTGGGCAGCCGAGCCCAGTTCGCTCCGATCGGCAGAGTAGTCATACTGGTGTTGTTAGTCTGTCCTAGCCATACTATATTGTTGGAAGAAGTAATCAGAAGGGTTCGCTCGTCGCTGTGCGGTGAACGAGCCGGGAGCTTCGAAGAGGGGGTGACGGACAGGTGGGTGATGATCCGATGCGGGGAGTACGGAGCAGCGCTGACCAGGCGGGCCGCGAGTCGATTGGGGCACGTCCGGCGGGACGGGAGCCGGCCGGGACAGATCCGGTGGACCACAAACCGGTTGGGGGCGTGCGGGCCGTCGAGTGGGCGAAGCTCGGCGAGTGGCTGGGTTCGCCGCCGGTGTGGCCGCAGGCCGACTTGGGCGTGTTGCGGGATTGTCTGGGGTTCGTGGGCCGGGCGCGGGCGTCGCTTGCCGCGTTGGAGGCCGACGTGGTCGCCGAGGTGGCGCGCCGCGAGGGCGACGCCGCCACCGAGGAGATCCTGCGGCGCGACCAGAAACAGTCCCGGCGCGGCGCCCGCAAGACAGTCAAGACCGCGGCGCAGCTGGAGTGGGCGCCGAAAGTGGCCGGCAAACTCGCCGACGGGTCGATCACCCCGGAAGCTGCAGGGTTGATCCTCGACGCCGACGCGGACACGTCGGTGGACCAGCGAGAGCTACTGAAGGCCGCTGAGGAAGAACCCGACGACGTCTTCCGGCGCACGTTGAAGGACCACGTCAACGAGCGCACCAGCGCCCAGGAACTCGAAGCGCGGCGGGCGTCGCAGCGGCGCCGGCGGCGAGCTTCGATCAGCGAGCAGCCCGACGGCATGTTCCATCTCTTCGCCCAGTTCGATCCCCTCACCGGGGCGCGGGTGCAGGCCGCACTCATCGCCAAGTCCGACGCACTGTTCCGCAGCGAGGACTCCAAGGACCGCCCGACGGCACCCCAGCGCTTCGCCGACGCGCTCGCAGACCTCGTGTGCACCAACGACGGCGCCGGCGCACCGGCCGGTGTGGAGTTGATCGTGCTCGCCGACTACGACCAGGTCCACGACGCGATCACCAACACTCGCCTCACCGACGGCACCCGCCTCACCGAAGCCGAGACACTCGCCGTGGCGTGTGACGCCAAGATCCTGCCGGGCATCTTCAACAAACACACCGCCAACGTCGTCCTGGGCCGCTCGCAGCGCAAAGTCCCCAAGTGGCTGCGCAAACAACTCATCGCCCGCGACGGCGGCTGCATCGGCTGCGGCGCCCACTACAAGATCTGTGAGGTCCACCACCTCAAGCACTGGAAACACGGCGGCGAAACCACCCTCGAGAACACCTGCCTGCTGTGCTGGCGCTGCCACCACATCCGCGTCCACCAGAACGGCGAAGAAATCACCCGCCACCCCGGAGGCAA
>MKWU01002651.1_pt1 | contig 25972 bp, 23 predicted proteins | sample 809101 | NCBI WGS metagenome assembly MKWU01 (sample SAMN05860141, study PRJNA318959) | sponge metagenome | host: Aplysina aerophoba | place: Slovenia: Piran, Adriatic Sea, Gulf of Piran | collected 2013-05-07 | reverse complement strand
GATCGCCGTCTCCGCCGCCTTCACCGCGCTGGGTGCGGCCGACGCACAGGCCCAGTTCGGCGTACGCCATCGTCAAGGCCATCGCCGAGGGCAACGGCAGCGACGTCGCCGACGTCGTCGAGAGCTTCCGACCGACCGGCAGCTGCCCGGTGCCGGCGCCGACGCCGCAGGGCCGGCGCCCCGGAGCGTGCGTGCCGGCTGGATGGACCGGGCCTTGAGTGGGGCCAGCGCGTACCCGGGCCGCGCTGCGGCATAGCGCTCCTCGGTCGGGTCCTCGGGATCGTCGCCGTCGGCTTGGCGGCGGCAGGCAGCGGCGGCAACGGCGATGGCGCTGCCCAACGAGCAGAGCGCACGGTGGATGGGCCCGTCACTGAGGCGCAACGCGAGCGGACGGCCCGCGCGCTTGCCGGGTACCGGCGGACGGAAGACGCGTCATGGCAGACCGCTGACCCGCTCGGGTTCAACCCGAGGCATCGCGACCGTGGGACCCGGCGTATCATGAGCCGTATGGGCAGTTGGGCAGTTGGGCAGCGGGGCAGCGGGCAGCGTAAGCGTTCGGTCAAGCCGGTATCTGGCGTTACGGCAGTCGGACAAGCATCGTCGAACAGCGAGCCGATCCGGTCCGGGCGCCCTGCGTGCACAGGGGACAACGCCAGCGTCCGGTTGGCCCGACCGCATGTCCATACCGGGACGACCGAACGGTTGCCCGGGTGGGCAGCGACTCGCAGAACGCCGCCAGAGCCTTTCCCGACGTTGTGGGGTACATCGTGGGATGGTCTGTCCTGGCATCCGTATAAGCACATGACAATTCAGTCACTTACAGCGGAGGTCGTACTGACGCTGCCCGAATGAGCCGACGTCGAGACGGGTGTGGGCGTCGGGGAGAGAGGTTCCGATGAAGAGCCGGGTTTCTTCGGCGGTTCTGTGCGGTCTGCTGGTTGTTGCCTGCATCGTTGGGGCGCGGCTTTCCGTGACGGCGCAGCCGGCGGGACCGCGCTGGGTCACCGCCTGGGCCACTTCGCAGCAGGATCTCGGTCCTGACGGCATATCGAACGCCACCGTGCGCATGATCGCCCGCGTTACCGCCGCGGGCGAGGCCGTGCGCATCCGCCTCGACAACACGTACGGCGACGAGCCTCTCGCGATCGGCGCGGCCGCCGTCGGGCAGCCGATGCGCGGCGCGCGGCTGGCGCCGGGATCGAACCGGCCCGTCTATTTCGGCGGGAGCGCGGCGGTCACGATTCCGCCCGGTGGACGGGTGACGAGCGACCCGGTACCGCTGGCCGTGCGTGCCGGACAGGACCTGGCCGTGAGCCTGCACGTGCCGGGCGCCGGTGTGCGGCCGAGCCGGCATCGGAGCGCCCTGACGACCTCCTACCTGAGCGCGGACGGTGCGGGTGACGTCACGGCCGACGAGGCCGGCGGTTCCTTCGCCGCGACCACGACCTCGATGTGGTGGCTCAAGGCCATCGACGTCCGGAGCCGCATCTCCACCGGCGTGATTGTGGCCTTCGGGGACTCCATCACCGACGGGTCGTGCGCGAACGTCGACGGATACGATCGCTGGGAGGACTGGCTGGCCATCCGGCTGGCTTTGGCCGCCGGCGAGCCCGGCGTGCACAAGGCTGTCGTCAACGAAGGCATCGGCGGCAACACCGTGACGCGGGCCGGCCTGCGGCCGCCGCCGGTGAGCACGCCGGGGATCGAGCGCCTCGAACGCGACGTCTTCTCGCACCACGGCGTGACGCACGTCGTTCTGTTCATGGGCACCAACGACATTCGACGCGACGCCTCCTCGGGGGGAGTAATCGCGGGCATGGACCGGATCATCCGGGAGGTGCAGGCGCGGGGCATCGCCATCCTCGGCGCGACCATCATTCCGCGCCACAACCGCGCTCCGACCCCGGAGAACAGCGGTTGGACGCCTGCGAAGACCGTCGTCCGCAACCGCGTGAACGACTGGATGCGCGACGAGGCGCCGTTCGACGGCGTGCTCGACTTCGACGCGGTGATGCGGCGGGCGGACGACGCGGACCTGCTGGAGCCGGCCCTCGACTGCGACGGCATCCATCCGAACGTGCTCGGCTACTACGAGATGGGCCGGTCGATTCCGCTCGATCTGTTCGCGCCGTAGCGCAGGCCGTAGTGACAGGGATTCTGCGCCGGTTGTTCGGAGGGCGGCGGACCGGTGCCGAGCAGCCGGTCGTCGTCGTCTCCGGACTTCCGCGATCCGGAACGTCGATGCTGATGGGCATGCTGGCCGCCGGCGGGCTGGAGACGCTGGTGGATGGCGTCCGCGCACCGGACGCCGACAACCCGCTTGGCTACTTCGAGCTGGAGCGGGTCAGGCAGCTCCAGACCGGCATGGATACGGCCTGGCTCCGCGACGCCCGCGGCAAGTGCGTCAAGGTCATCTCGTACTTGTTGAAGCACCTGCCCGCCGGAGAGCGCTACCGGATCGTGTTCGTCCGCAGGGATCTGGCGGAAGTGCTCGCATCGCAGCGCAGGACGCTGGAGCGCCGCGGCGAACCGGGCAGCGACCCTGCCGAGGACGGTCGGCTGGCCGGCGCGTTCGCGGCCCACCTGAGCAAGGTGGCGCGGGAGCTGGCGGCCCGGGCCGAGTGCGAGGTGCTGTACGTCGACCATCGGTCCGTGATCGAGAATCCCCGGACCGTGGCGGAGCAGGTGAACCGGTTTCTCGGCTACCGCCTGGACCTCGACCGGATGGCCGAGTCGGTCGATCCGCGGCTCTACCGGCAACGAGCGGGTGAAGAGTCCGCTACCTGATGGCCGGCGCACCCTTTCTTCCGGCGGTCGTCGCGATTCTCCTTCTTCCGACGCCGGCCCTGGCCTGCGTGGGGCCGGGCGCGGGTTTCGCCTTCGTCAACGCCGCCGGCGACGCCCACGCCGACCGCGCGGCGGCAGTGCGCGCGGAGGCGGCCCGCCGCTTCGGAGAGCGGAGTCTATGAGCCGCAAGTCCCGCAACAAGCCGCGGCGCCGAAAGGCGCGTTCGCAGCGCTCGTCGAAGCGCGGCGACAAGCCGTCGCCGCGCAGCGCCCCGTCGCCCGCGCCGTCGGAGGCGCCGCGCGCAAGCACCCCGTCGAAGGCGTCTCGCCCCCCGTCGCCCGCGCCGGCGGCCCGACGCCGCGCCGCGGCGTCCCGCAGCAGGCTGGCTGCCCTGCTGCTGCTCGCCGGCGCCGGGGCGGCGCTGGCGTGGGTCTGGTCGCGCGGCGCGCCTCCGCTCGTCGAACGCACCGCCGAACAGAACCTGCTGCTGGTCACCATCGACACGCTGCGCGCCGATGCGCTGGGCAGCTACGGCGGTCCGGCCGCGACCCCCAATCTCGATCGCCTGGCCGCCGCCGGCGTCCGCTTCGAGTTCGCCCACGCCCACGCCGTGGTGACGCTGCCGTCGCACGCCAGCATCCTCACCGGGCTCTATCCCTTCGAGCACGGGATCCACGACAACGCGGGATACAGATTGCCGGAAGATAGCCTGACGCTGGCCGCCATGCTCCGCGCCGAGGGATTCGCCACCGGCGCGTTCGTCGGCGCCTTTCCGCTCGACAGCCGGTTCGGGCTCGATAACGGCTTCGACGTGTACGACGACCGGTTCGGGCACGCGGAGGGGCCTTCCGACCTCACCATCGCGGAACGGCCGGCAGAGGCGGTCGTAGAGGCCGCCCGCACCTGGATCGAGTCTCAGTCAGGACAGTGGTTCGCCTGGGTCCACCTGTTCGATCCGCATGCCGCCTACAGCCCGCCGCCGCCGTTCGACGCACGTTACGCGGCGAACCCGTATCACGGCGAGGTCGCCTACGCCGACCACGCGCTCGGTCCGCTGCTCGATGTCGCCGGCGCCTCGGAAGCGCGCCCGACCCTCGTCGTCGTCACCGCCGACCACGGCGAGGCCCTCGGGGAGCACGGCGAGCGGACCCATGGCCTGTTTGCCTACGAGGCGACGCTGCGCGTTCCATTGGTCGTCGCGCAGATCGGACGCGAATTGGCCGTTCCCGACGAGGGGGCGGTCTCGGCCGAACCGGTCCGGCATGTCGACATCGTTCCTTCGGTGCTCGATGCGCTCTCCTTGCCGGCGTCGCCCGCGTTGCCCGGCCGCTCGCTCCTCGACCCGGCGCCCGCCGACACCGAGCCGCTGTCGTACTTCGAGGCGCTGTCCGCCTCGCTGAACCGGGGCTGGGCGCCGTTGCGCGGCGTGCTGGCGGGACGCGACAAGTACATCGATCTGCCCCTGCCGGAGCTCTACGACCTGCAGGCCGATCCCGCCGAGACGATCAACCTGGTCACGGGCGGCGCGGGGCGGGCGCGGGAGCTGGCGACCCTGCTGGCGGACCTGCCCGCTTCGGACCCGCTCGAGCGGCGTGTCGCGGAGACCGCGGAGGTGATCGAGCGCCTCCGGTCCCTGGGCTACGGGGACGGAACCGCGCCCGCCAGGGACGCCTACACCGCGGACGACGACCCGAAGCGGCTCGCGCACCTCGACGAGGCGATTGACCGCGGCACGGACCTGTCACAACGGGGCCGGCCGCGCGAGGCGATCGAGGTCTACCGCAAGGTGATCGCCGAGCGGCCCGAGCTGGAGCCGGCCTACCGGCACCTGGCGTACCTCCACTGGTCGCTGGGCGAGGTGGAAGAGGCCGTCGGGGCGCTGAGACGGGCCCGGGATGCCGGCATCGCGAGTCCGGCCGTAGCCGGCCAGCTCGGGATGTACCTGGCCGAGAGCGGTGCGGCCGACGAGGCGGTGCCGCTGCTGGAAGCGCTGGCGGCGGGTGTGGGACCGCCGGACCTCGACGCGCTGAACGCGCTGGGCATCGCCTATGCGCGGCGCGGGGATCACGAGCGGGCGCTGGAGACCTTCGAGCGCGTGATCGGGCTGGACCCCGGCAGCGCGCTGGTTCCGGATGCCCTGCTGCGATTGGGCACCGAGTTGGTCGATGCGGGTGATCTCGGCGCGGCACGGTCCTACCTGGAGCGGTTCGTGGGGATCGCGCCGGCGGCGTTCTACGCCGAGGACATCCAGCGTCTGACTGGACTGCTCGAAAGCGGGGGTTGACGGGCAGACCGGCCGTCGGACGTCGACTTGTCCGGCCCCGATGCCGGACGCCTACGACCAGATCGGCCCGGTCCGGATCTACAATGCGCGAGAGGAAATCCCCATGCAACGATTGATTCGCGGGCGGTGGCTGGTCGCGAGCGCGGGCCTCTGTCTGATCGCCGGGATCGGGCCGGCGCAAGCCCAGGATCACACCGAGTACGAGCCGGCCGACATCGAGTACGGCCGCAGCGTCTACCTGGAGCAGTGCGCCGCCTGTCACGGCGAGGACGGCGACGGCGTGGCCGGGGCGGATCTGCGCGGCGGCCGGCTCCGGCGCTCGGCGCTCGACCGCGAGCTGGTGCAGCTCATCCGCAGCGGCATCCCCGGGACCGGCATGCTGGCTTTCGATCTCGACACGGCCGAGATGACCGGCATCGTGGCGTATCTGCGCAACATGACCTACGAGATCGACGCCGCCACCCTGGGCGATGCCGCCCGCGGGCGGGCGATCTTCGAGGGCGCGGGCGACTGCCTGAGCTGCCACCGCCTCGAGGGCCGGGGACTGCGGACCGGGCCGGATCTGACCCGAATCGGCTCCGTCCGCCCGTTGAGCGCGCTGCGGCGATCGCTGCTCGATCCGACCGGTACGATGCGGCCCATCGACCGCCCGGTGGAGCTGGTGACGGCGGACGGCGCGCGGATCACCGGGCGCCGCCTGAACGAGGACACCTACACGGTCCAGATCCTCGACGACGACGCGCGCCTGCGGTCGTTCGACAAGGCCGACCTGCGCGAGCTGCGGGTGATCGAGCAGTCGCCGATGCCCGCTTACGGCGGGCGGCTCGATGCGGCGGAGCTGGCGGATCTGCTGGCGTATCTCGTGTCCCTGAAAGGCTGAGACAGATGATGCGACGCATGGAGACGGCGCGGCATGTCGCGGCAGCGGCTGTCCTCGTGGGTGTGGCCGCGGGCGGCGCGGCGGCGCAGGAGGTGTCGTTCGAGCGGCTGCGCGCGGCGGCGGAGGCCCCGGCCGACTGGCTGACCTACTCGGGCACCTACTTCAGCCAGCGCTACAGCGAGCTGGACCAGGTGACGGCCGCCAACGTGCGGGACCTGCAGCTCCAGTGGGTGTACCAGACCCCGGTGCTCGGTCCGTGGCAGTCCACCCCGCTGGTCGTGGACGGCGTGATGTACCTGACGCAGCGGCCCAACGACGTGGTGGCCCTCGACGCCCGGACGGGACGCGTCTTCTGGGTCTACAGCTACGCGACGCCGCCCGACCACCGGGCCTGCTGCGGCTCGAACAACCGCGGCGTCGCGATACTGGGCAACCGGGTGTTCATGGCTACTCTCGATGCGCACGTGGTGGCGCTCGACGCGGCGACCGGCGCCGAGCTCTGGGACGTCGAGCTGGCGGACCGCCACCTGGCCTACTCCTTCACCCTGGCGCCGCTGGTCGTCGAGGACAAGGTGATCATCGGCTCGGCCGGCGGCGACCGCGGCATCCGCGGCTTCATCACGGCGCTGGACGCGGCCACCGGGGCGGAGGTGTGGCGCTTTCACACCATCCCGGGGCCGGGTGAGCCGGGGCACGAGACGTGGGAGGAATGTCCCCCGGATCCGGAGACGTACTGCGACCCGGAGGCATGGATGCACGGCGGGGCCGCGGCGTGGCTGACCGGGTCGTACGACCCGGAGCTGAACCTGATGTACTGGGGCCTGGGCAACCCGGGACCCGACTTCAATCGCCACCAGCGCCCCGGCGACAACCTCTACTCGGATTCGGTCGTGGCGCTCGACGCCGACACCGGAGAGCTCCGCTGGCACTTCCAGTTCACGCCCAACGACCCGTACGACTACGACGCGGTGCAGATTCCGGTGCTGGCCGACATCGAGCGCAACGGCATCGAGCTGAAGGCGATGCTCTGGGCCAACCGCAACGGCTTCTACTACGTGCTGGATCGGGAGACGGGCCGGTTTCTCACTGGACAGCCGTTCGTGACCGTGAACTGGGCGGAGGGTCTCGACGACAACGGGCGGCCGATCGAGACGCCGCAGCCGCCGGGGGCGCCCACCTATCCCGGCGTCCAGGGGGGGACGAACTGGTACTCGCCGTCCTACAGCCCGCGCACCGAGATGCTGTACGTCCCGGCCTGGGAGTCGTACGCATCGGTCTTCGACGCGCAGCCGCAGGAGTACGAGCCGGGACGCGCGTTCATCGGCGGGCGGCGGGGCGCGCGGCCGCGGGCGGGGGCCCGACGACGGTCGAGCCGGTGCCCGACGCGCCCACCGTGCCGGGGCTGACGCGCGGGCCCGTCAACACCTGGACCGCCGCCGCCGGGAGCGGCGCGGTGGTGGCGCTCGATGCGCTGACCGGCGAGACGCGGTGGAAGTTCGAGATGACAGACGTCACGAGCAGCGGCATCCTGACGACCGCCTCGGACCTGCTGTTCACCGGCGCCCGCTCCGGCTACTTCCAGGCACTGGACGCGCGGACCGGCGATCTGCTGTGGCGGGTGAGCCTGGGCGGCCAGATCGTCAACGGCCCGATGACCTACGAGGTGGAAGGCCGGCAGTACGTGGCCGTCATCGCGGGCAGCTCGCTCTCGACGTTCGCGCTGCGCGACTGAGAGAGTCGAGGAGCGGAGCCGAATGCGCCGCGCCACGGTGAACCGCGGGCTGGAGCCGTGGCCGTTCGGTCGCTATCCCACGGTGCGCTTGACGATGAACCAGCCGGCGATGAAGGCGCCGACGCCGGCGCCGAAGAGGCGCGGGCTCGGCCCGAGCGGTCCGGCGGTGACGATGGAGACGAGCAGCAGCCACATCCCGAGGAGCTGCAGCCCGCGGCCCGCGTAGTAGAGCATTCCCGGCACGGCTACGGCTCCTTCGTCCGCGCGGGGGCGGGTTGCCCCTTCGCGCGCTTCAGCGCCCGCCACGCATCGAGCCGGCGGCCCACTTCCTTCTCGTATCCCCGCGCGGCCGGCCGGTAGTACCGGCGCCCGGCGAGCGCCGGGGGCAGGCAGTCCATCCCCGTGACGCCGTCCGGATCGTCGTGGGCGTAGGCGTACCCGTCCCCGTAGCCCTGGTCCTTCATCAGCCGGGTCGGAGCATTGCGCAAGTGCAGGGGGACCGGCTCCGCCACCTGCTCGTGCGCGTCGGCCGCGGCCTGCTTGTACGCGGCGTAGACGGCGTTGCTCTTCGGTGCGGTGGCGAGATAGGTGACGGCCTGCGCCAGCGCGGTGTTGCCCTCCGGCATGCCGATGAAGTGGACCGCCTCCTTGGCCGCGACCGCTACCGCAAGGGCGTTCGGGTCGGCGTTTCCGACGTCCTCGGAGGCGAAGCGCACGAGGCGCCGCGCGATGTACAGCGGCTCCTCGCCCGCTTCGATCATGCGCGCGAGCCAGTAGACGCCGGCATCGGGGTCGCTGTTGCGCAGCGACTTGTGCAGCGCCGAGATGAGGTTGAAGTGCTCCTCGCCCGACTTGTCGTAGAGCAGGGCGCGCTTCTGGAGGGCGCGCGCCAGCAGCGCCCGGTCGATGCGTCCGGATCCGGTCAGGCTGGCGGCCAGCTCCAGCAGGTTGAGCGCCACCCGCGCGTCCCCGCTGGCATGGCGGGCGATGGCCGCGAGCGCGTCGTCGTCCGCCGCGACCCCTGTCGAGCCGAGGCCGCGTTCCGGATCTGCGAGCGCCCGGCGCAGGATGGCGGCGGTCTCCTCCGTCGCCAGCGGCTGCAGCACGAAGACCTTGGAACGCGACAGCAGCGCCGCGTTGACCTCGAACGACGGGTTCTCGGTGGTGGCGCCGATCAGCACGATGTCGCCGGCCTCGACGCGTGGGAGGAAGGCGTCCTGCTGCGCCTTGTTGAAGCGGTGGATCTCGTCCACGAACAGGATCGTGCGCCGTGCGAGCTCCCGGCGCGCCGCCTGGGCTTCGGCCATCACTGCCTTGATGTCCTTGATGCCGGAAAGGACGGCGCTGAAGGCGATGAAATGGGCGCGGGTGACGGTGGCGATCAGGCGCGCGATGGTCGTCTTGCCGGTGCCCGGCGGACCCCAGAGGATGATCGACTGCAGGGCGTCGCGCTCGATGGCGGCGCGCAATGGCCGGCCGGGCGCCAGCAGCTCCTGCTGGCCGACGAGCTCGTCGAAGGTCCGCGGGCGCATCCGCTCCGCGAGCGGCGCCTCGACGGCGCCACGGTCCGGCGCGGCGGACTTGAACAGGTGGCCTGACTTCATACCGCCATTCGTTGCCGGCGGGCCTCGTACGCGAGGACGGCGGCCGCCACCGCGGCGTTGAGCGACTCGACGCCGCCGGCCATCGGAATCGAGACGACGGCGTCCGCGGAGCGGTGGAACGGGCTCTCGATACCGGAACCCTCGCCGCCGATCAGAATAAGCGCCGGTCGCGTCAGGTCGAGATCGTACATCGACCGGCCGTCCCGCGGGGCCGCCGCGAGCACTGTGCAGCCGGCCCGCCGGGCCTGTTCGGGCAGGTCGCTGCTCTCGCCCGCGTCCGCTACCGGCAGCCGGAAGGTGCTGCCCATGGCCCCGCGGAGTGCCTTCCAGCCGAAGGGGTCGGCCGCCGCCCCCGTGACGACGACGCCGCCGGCGCCGGCCGCATCGGCCGCCCGGACGATGGCCCCGAGATTGCCCGGGTCCTGCACGCCGGCCGGTGCGATGAGGCAGCCGTGCGCGGCGCGGGCAAGTACTTCTTCGACCGCCGGGGCGCGATGGCGCGCCAGCGCGACGGCGGTGGAGGGGGAGCGGAGGGGGCTGGCGGCCGCCAGCACGGGGTCCGAGCCCGCCGCGATATCGATACCATTCGCCTTGCAATCCGCCACCAGCGCCTCGAGGGCCGGCGCGCCGCGCCGGAGTGCAGATGCGGCCACGAGCACGGATTCCAGACGGAGCCCGGCGCGCCGTGCGTCGGCGATCAGACGCCGCCCGTCGAGCAGCAGATGCGTTCGCGAGCGGCGATTCGTGCGGAGTGCGGACCGGAAACGCGCGACGAGCGGGTTCCGGCGGCTGGTGACGGTTTCCACGGAGTCCGCGGCGCCGCGCGGCGCCGGGCCGAGCATAGCAGATGTGCTAGTCTACATGGCCGCAATTTGCTCATGAAGGCACGACTGCTCAAGCGGATCGAGGGCGAGATTCAGACGCTGGAGCGCGAGCTCACTCGCGAGCTTCCCAGGGAAATCCAGCGGGCCCGGGAGTTGGGCGACCTGCGCGAGAACGCCGAGTACCAGGCGGCGAAGGAGCGGCAGCGACTCGTAGAGGCCCGCATCGGCATGCTGCGGACGCGGGTCGCGGAGATCGCGCTGGTGAATTTCGATCGGTTGCCGCACGATCGGGCGGCGCTCGGGTCGACCGTGCTCCTGCGGGCGGCGGACGGCGCGACCGTCACCTATGAGCTCGTGATGCCCGAGGACGCCGATCCTGCGAAGGGGTGGGTGTCGACGGCGTCCCCGATCGGCCGGGCGATCGTCGGCCGGGAAGAAGGCGACGAGATTCATGTCAAGACGCCGAGCGGCGTCCGCGAGTTCGAGATCATCGAGCTGACGACGATCCACCAATCCTGACCGCCTGCCTGTCCGTGGCTTCCATCGACACGGTTCGCCGGTACGTTCCGCAATTGCGGACGGCGCTCGTCCTTGCCGGCACCGGCGCCGCCGGGGCGTATCACGCCGGCGTGCTGCGCGCTCTGGTCGAAGCCGGCGTCAAGATCGATCTCGTCGCCGGGCGCGGCATCGGCGCCGTGGGGGCGATGTTCGCGGCGGTGGACGGCGGATCGCGCCTGTGGGCGCAGAGCGGGCTGTGGCGCAGCCCCGGCGTGCGCCGCACCTACCGCTGGCGGCCCACGCTGCGCGGCGCGGCGTGGATGCTTGCCGCCGCGTTCGCGACGACGCTGCTGCCGGTCGCGGCGCTGGCGCTGGCGGCCGTCGTGTTTCCCGTCGGGTACTTCCTGGTGCTGATCGGTGTCGAGGCCGGCGGCGCTCTATCGACGGCTTATGGCGGCTGGCTCCGCGCGGTCTTCGCGCCGTCGGTGCTGCCGGTCTACCTGCCCCGGCTCGTGGTGATCGCGGTCGCCTCGCTGCTGGCGTTGCTGGCCCTCGACGTTATCGAGCGCGCCCTGCGGCCTCGCGGGCGGCGGCCGGCTCGGGGCGGGCTGTGGTGGCGGCTGCTGGGGGCGCCGATCGACCGGGCGCAGGCCGTGGCGTGGTTCAGTGGCGGTCTGTGGCAGATCATGCACGGGTCGCGGGTGCAGCGCCCCAACGCCGACGAGCTGGGCCGGCGTTACGCCGAGCTGCTCGAGGAGAACCTGGGGCAGCCCGGGTTTCGCGAGCTGCTGATGCTGGTTCACGACGTCGACGCGCGGCGCGACGTCGCCTTCGCCCTGCTCGCCGAGCCGTACCGCGGCGAGTTCCTGCAGGGGCAGCCGGGAGCGGACGCCGCGGCGCGGCCGCTCGAGACGGTGGACCTGTCGCGCGGCGCGCAGCGGCACGCGATGGACGCTTTCGCCGCCGCGCTGTGCCTGCCGGTCGCCACCGACCCGCACCACGTGACGTTCGAGCACGACAGCGCCTGGCAGGGGGAGACGCACCGGTTCTGTGATCGGCCCGGCAGCACGGCGCGTCTGCTGGAAGAGGTGGCGCGGGCCGGCGTCCAGCAGGTCATACTGGTCTCGGCCGTACCGTCCGCCAGCGGGCCGCATGCGCTCGGCGCGGCGCGCCGGGACATCCGCGGCAAGGCGGGGGAATACCTGCTCGGAGTCGAGACCGTTTCTCTTCAGGAGGCGATCGACGCCCGGCGCGGGCTGTTCCAGTCCCTGTTCGAGGTCAGGCCGGCGCACAATCCGGTCGGCCCTTTCGACGTGGCCGGGTGCTACGACGAGCGGTCCGACCGGACGCAGACCCTGGCCGAGCTGGTCGGTCGCGGCTACCAGGACGGCTCCCGGCAGTTCGTCGACGCCGTGCTGGGGGCCAGCGGCGAGCTCATCGAGGCGCCGCCGGTCGAGCGGGCGGACGCGCCGGTCTCCTTCTCGGCCCGTCTGGCGGGTCAGGACTGACTGGAGAGGCGTTCGGCGCGGCGTCCTCAGCCGCCGGGCGAACGCAGTTTCGCGGGGCCTCTGCCCGCGGTGCGCCGTTCGCCGCTCTGCGGCTCGCGCAGGAAGCGGGTGGCGAGGTCGGCGAGCCGGCCCGCGATCTCGCTGTCCTCGACCGGTTGGAACTTCGTCCGGAACGCGTCGAGCGGTACCACCGCCTTGGCCATGGCGCGATGTCCTCCCGCGCTGCCGATGTCGTTGAACCACCGCTTCACGAACTCGCCGGCGTTGCGCGAGTAGCCCAGATTCCGGACCGACACGACGAGCCGGTCGCCGACGATGCCGGACACGACGGACCACTTGACGTCCTCGAGCTGTAGGAGGAAGTCCGCGACGTACGGCACGAGGTCGTCCCGCGGCGCCTCTCCGATGTGCGCCGCGAACACCTGGTCGCGCATCTGACCCGACTGCACGCCCTGCGTCACGTGCCGCAACCGCTCCAGCGTGATCTCGGAGCCCTCCATCTTGCGGACCAGCGCCGGATCGGCGAGAGGATAGAGATAGGTGAACGCCTCCAGGTCGCTGCGGTTCGTCTGCCGTGACAGGAACAGCGTGTCGGACTTGATGGCGTAGAGCATCGCCGTGGCGATGCGTTCGGAGATGTTCACGTCCGTGGCCCGCAGATGCTCCGTGAGGATCGTGGCCGTCGAGCCGTAGTCGGGGCGGATGTCCTTGAAGATCGTCGTGTAGCCGGTGCGTTCCGGATGGTGGTCGATTACCAGGTCCACGCGTCCGAGCAGGCCCCCGAAATAGTGCGGCTGGACGTCGACGGTGGCGATGCGGTCGAACTCGCCGAGCGACTCGGCGGTCAGGGCCTGCACCTGGATGTCGAGCAGGTTCGCCATGCGCAGGTTCTCGGGGCGGGTCACCCCGTGGAACGCGCCGATGATGGCGGTGGTCTTGGTGCGATGGAGCAGCGAGCGCAGCGCGAGGCCGCTCGCCAGCGCGTCGGGGTCGGGATCGTGGTGCAGGAGAATGAGGACCCGGTCGGCGTCGGCGAAGTAGCGCTGGTACTGCTGGACCCGCGAACGGGTGAGCGCGCGGCCGAGCGCGCCGAGCAGCGAGCCCTTGAGCAGATCGCCGAGGCTCAACGCGCTGACTTCGGGAAAGGCGGCGAGGCACTCGTCGGATCGCTTCGAGCGGCGCTCGCCGACGTCGAGCACGTAGGTCAGCACCGCGCCGGCGTCGGCCAGCGCTTCCAGAATCCGCCTCACGCTGCGGCGCCCGCCGTCCTCGACGATGACGCAGGTGGCAGGCGTCACGTCCATTCGGAGGTAGGTGTCGATGCGCCGCGGATCGCCGGCCCGGGCGGGAATCCCGGCGTCGTGGAGGCGGCGGGACAAGGCGCGATCCTCTACCAGGAACTCGATGTCGAGAGACGGCACGAGCGCCTGGTGCAGCGTCCTGACGACCAGGGCATCCTGGCAGACCGCCACGCACCTCATGGCAGCCTCGGATTATACGCCGGTCCGCTCCGGCTGCCTGTACGGGAAGTCCCGGAATTGGCCGGAACGACCGTCCGGGTGCGTTGCGGTGCGCTATCATCGCGACCATGAAGTGGCAAGGAATCGTCCTGGCGGTTCTGCTCCTCGCGCCTGCCTCGGTGCAGGGACAACAGCCGTTGTTCACGAGCCGGATCGATCTGGTGCACCTCGGCGTCACCGTGGTCGACAGGGAAGGCAACCTGGTGACCGACCTGACGCGCGACGATTTCGAGGTGCTCGAGGACGGCCGCCCCCAGCAGGTGCGCTACTTCTCGCTCGGGCTGGCCAGCGACGTGGAGACGATTCCCCTGCACCTCGGAATGCTGCTCGACATGAGCAGCAGCATGGAGCGGAACGACCGGTTCCAGAAGACCGCCGCGATCCGGTTCCTCAACACGTTGACCTATGCCGCCGATATCACGCTGGTCGACTTCGACACCGAGGTGCGGGTGGGCCGCTACGGGCAGCAAAACTTCGGGCGGCTGATCGAGCGCGTGCGGGGGCGTCGGCCCGCAGGCTACACGGCGCTGTACGACGCCCTGGGCGTCTACCTGGACGGCGCGTTCGAGCAGGACGGCCGCAAGGTGCTGGTGCTCTACACGGATGGCGAGGACACCCGCAGCCGCCTCTCGATGCAGGACGCACGTGATCTGCTGCGGGCGTCCGACGTCACGGTCTATGCCATCGGCTTCCAGCGCAACCTGCGTTCCAGGGCGCGCCAGCGGCAGCGGATGCGGCTGGGCCGGTTGACGGAGCTCACCGGGGGCACCGCGTACTTCCCCCACTCGCTGAACGCGCTCGAGGAGATCTACGAGACGATCGTCGAGGAGCTGGACGCGCGGTACTCGCTCGGTTTCATCTCGACCAACACGCGCCGGGACGGGAGCTGGCGCGAGGTCGAGGTCCGGCTGCGTCCGGAGCGCGCCGATCTGCGGCGCGCGAAGGTGCGGGTCCGGGAGGGGTACTACGCGATCTGGAACGAGGACGAAGCCTCCTCCGACTCGCGTTAGCCGGCCGCCCATGCCGTCCACGTACGACCGGTTCACCCTCGTTTCCGACTTCGAGCCGCGCGGTGATCAGGAGCGTGCGATCGGCGAGCTGATCGAGGGCCTGAACCGCGGCGACCGGCATCAGGTCCTCCTCGGCGTGACCGGCTCGGGCAAGACGTTCACGATGGCCCAGGTCGTGGCGGCGGTGAACCGCCCGACGCTGGTCATGGCCCACAACAAGACCCTGGCCGCGCAGCTCTACCAGGAGTTCAAGCGCTTCTTTCCCGACAACGCGGTGGAGTACTTCGTCAGCTACTACGACTACTACCAGCCCGAGGCCTACATGCCGGCCACGGACTCGTACATCGAGAAGGAGGCGACGATCAACGACGAGATCGACCGCCTCCGGCTGTCGGCCACCCGTGCGCTGTTCGAGCGGCGGGACGTGCTGATCGTCGCCAGCGTCTCGTGCATCTACGGGCTCGGATCCCCGGAGGCGTACTACGGGATGCTGCTCGCGCTCGAGCGGGGGCAGCGGATCGACCGCGACGCCATCCTCCGCAAGCTCGTCGAGATTCAGTACGAGCGGAACGATCACGACTTCGCGCGGGGGGTGTTCCGGGTCCGCGGCGACATCATCGAGGTGTATCCGTCCTACGACGAGCAGGCCGTCCGGATCGAGATGTTCGGCGACGAGGTGGACGAGCTGCTGAGCTTCGACCCGCTGACCGGGCGCGCGCACCAGCGGCACGATCGCATCGCGGTGTATCCGAAGTCGCACTTCGTGATGCCGCGCGAGCACACGGTGCAGGCGGTCGACTCGATCAAGGCCGAGCTGGCCGAGCGCCGTACGCAATTGGAGCAGCTCGGCAAGCTGCTCGAAGCGCAGCGCCTGCACCAGCGCACCATGTTCGATCTGGAGATGATGAAGGAGATCGGCTACTGCCACGGTATCGAGAACTACTCCCGGCACCTGTCCGGCCGCGCCGCGGGGGAGCCGCCTCCCACCCTGCTCGACTATTTCCCGGAGGACGCGCTGACGATCATCGACGAGAGCCACCAGACGGTGCCGCAGGTGCGCGGGATGTACCATGGCGACCGGGCGCGCAAGGACGTGCTGGTCGAGTACGGCTTCCGGCTGCCGTCGGCCATCGACAATAGGCCGCTGACGTTCGACGAGTGGAAGGGGCGCGTCGCCCAGGTGGTCTTCGTCTCCGCGACGCCCGGACCGTACGAGCTGGAGCGCAGCGCCGGGGTCGTCGTGGAGCAGATCATCCGCCCGACCGGTCTGGTCGATCCGGTGGTCGACGTCCGCCCGGTGAAGGGCCAGGTCGACGACCTGCTGCACGAGATCCGGCTGCGCGCGGAGCGCCGGGAGCGCGTGCTGGTGACCACCCTTACGAAGCGGATGGCGGAGGACCTGACGCAGTTCTACCAGGAACTCGGGGTGCGGGTCCGCTATCTGCATTCGGATATCGACACCCTGGAGCGCGTCGAGATCCTGCGCGATCTCCGGCGGGGCGCCTTCGACGTGCTGGTCGGGATCAACCTGCTGCGGGAGGGACTGGATCTGCCGGAGGTGTCGCTGGTCGCGATCCTCGACGCGGACAAGGAGGGCTTCCTGCGGTCGGCCGGATCCCTCATCCAGACATCGGGGCGCGCGGCGCGCAACCTCAACGGGCGGGTCGTCATGTACGCCGATACGGTCACCGACTCGATGCGGGTCGCGCTGACCGAGATGGCCCGGCGGCGCGAGCGGCAGGAGGCGTACAACCGCGAGCACGGGATCACCCCGGCGTCGGTCAGCAAGGACATCGACGGCGTGCTGTCGAGTGTGTACGAGCGCGACTACGTCGCGGTTCCCGCCGCCGAGCCGCCCGGCCCGACCTACCGTACCCAGGCCGAGGTTGACGAGCGCATCGCCGCGTTGCAGAAGGAGATGCGCGCCGCGGCGGCGAATCTCGAGTTCGAGCGGGCGGCCGTCCTGCGGGACCAGGTAAGGGATCTCCGCCGGCTGGAGATTGGCGTCTCGCCGTAATGTGATGAGGATGGGAGCGCGCCGGCTGGACAACCGGAAATCGGTCGTTGACGCCAACCGTCGCCGGTGGTAGAACGTGTGCACGGGCCGGCGCCGGCTCTGGCGCCGTCGAAGGGAGATTCACCATGTCGAGTTTGGAGATCCTCAGACGGGTGGCGATCGTCGTCGTTCTGGCGGCGGTGGCCCTTGCGGGGCAGGCGCAGGCGCAGGAATCGGAGTCCGCGCCGCTGGCTGCCGAGCTGGCCGAGTTGCTGAACGCCTCCGGGATGGGCGCCATCGCGGCGCGGGACACGGCGGATGAGGATCGGTTCGTAGCCGCGCTGGCGTTTCCCGGCACGCTGCTCGTCGTGTCGGCGCGCCTGGAGGTGGCGCTGTACGTGGAGCAGAAAATCGCCGACGGGCAGTATCGCGAGGCCTACATCGATCTCAATGCGGCATCGATTCCGGAGACGAAGGTGCTGATCACCGACACGGGGGCGGACGGCCTCTCCGGCGGAGACGATTCGGCTGACATGGTGGATACCGGTTCGGGAGCGGCCCGGTACGATGGCGACGCCGACGCCGACGCGCAGTATGCCCGGATGCTGCGGGCGCTGATCGCGGAGGCGCGCTGATCGCGTCTTCGGCACCCATCGTCGAGGCGCGCCGAAGCAGCGCCTTGGCGATGGTCCACCGGTTCCGGTACACTGCAGGTTCGATCCGGATCGGGCGCTTGGCTCAGTGGTAGAGCATCGCCTTCACACGGCGGGGGTCAGTGGTTCGAATCCACTAGCGCCCACCACCCGCAAGTCCCGTGTCGTCAATCGCTTACAGCCTATTCCCGGCCTCTGATTCCGGGCCGGGAATAGGCGAAAGTGCGGGCGAAGGTGAACGCATCGGAACGCTTCCGAACGGAAAAATATGCGTACGCATATTTCGATCACGGGTTCCGGACGTGTTCCGTGAACCGCTCCAGTGCCGCAACCAGTACGGGATCCACGGCGGCGCGCGCGTAGCGCTCGGTCGTGCTGGCGGATTGGTGCAGCATCAATCGCTGCGTTGTCTGTAGATCGCCCGTCGCCGCGAGCAGGGCCGTTGCGTAGGAGTGGCGAAAGTCGTACGGTCGGACCCGACTCAAGTCGATCTCGATGCCGTCGCGCCGGAAGCGTTCTTCAACCTTGCGACAGGCGGTCCGCAGGCTCTTGCGCATGGAGGCATGGGAGAACCGCCCCCAGCAGTTCAGGGCGTCGAACCGACGCAGCGCCGTAACCGCTTGCCGTGTGATGGGTTTCCGATGACCCTTGCGTTCGGTGCCTGCAGGGCCTTTGCGTCGTCCTCGCACCCAGACGGACGGCGCGTTCCAGTCGACGTCCTCCTGCTGGAGGTTGGCCAACTGCACATGGGCTAGGCCGGTCCACGCCATGACCGCCAGCCGGGCCTTGGTCTGGTTCCCGGGCGCGCGCTTGGCGCCCTTCGGCGCTCGTGTTACGTCGGGCATCGCCTCGAGGATCGCTTCGATGACGCCGTAGGGGAGTGCTCGCGGCTCGCTCTCGATTTCGTCGGCCTCGGGTACCTCCCGAACCGGGTTCGGGGCGTGGCGGCCGTCCAGCACGCGCCAGAGATTGCTCAACGCGCGAAGCCGCTTGTTGACGGATGCAGCGGCATACGGTCGCCGCGGCCGCCCCTGTTGATCGATGCGTGCTTCCGTTAGCCAGCGATCGCGTTGCGCCCGTATCTCGTGCGGGCGGATCGAAATGCGCAGGCGGTCGCCGAATAGGCGTGTCCACTCCTCGATGTGTTGTCGGCGCTGCTCGATGGTCGGTAGCGCGGCCACGCTTTCGAGGTAGCGGGCGGCATCGTCGGCGAAGGTGGCCGTCTCGGTGGACAGGCGGTTCTGTCTGGCCTCGACGCGCATCCGCTCCCGCCAGGCTCGCCGGTCGCTGAGCAGCGAGTCTGCGGGGAAGGTCCTGGACAGGAAGCGGTAGCCGGCCTCGCCTTGGACGCGGACTTGCACGTTGACCTGCCACTTCCCTGATTGCAGGCGTCGCTGACCCGGCTCACGGCGTCGCTGGTTCTTCACGGTTGGTTCCTCGCGTCTCGATGGGTTGTGTCGCCGCAGAGGAACCGACCATCGCGATCTGCTGGCCGTGGGGTGTGGTCGGAGCCTCTCGGCCGGGATCGCGTGACGGGGTGACGGCGGTCCTCGGTACGGTCTCTGTGCTCTGCTGGTGTTCACGCAAGGTCGCGCCGGCGGCGGTTGGCCGAAGGGCGCGATCCTCGCGGCGCCCGACCTGTGCGGACGTTCCGGTCACAGGGTTCGTCCCGTCCACATTACCTGTCCAATGATCTCGGCCTCTTGTGGCCATGGTTTTGGAGGGTAGATCCGCTGCCCGCTTTGCTCGTTGGTTTCGTCGCTGTCGCTGTCGAGCCACCAGCCGTCCTTGTCGTGCCGGAGCCGCTTGACGATGGGTCCCTCTGCGTCGCGGATCGCGAAGATTTTTTTCCGCCGCTGTGTCTTTCGTTGGAAGTCCACGAGGATCACTGCGTGGTCTTCCAGTGTCGGCTCCATCGACTGGCCGACGACTTCGATCACCGCGCACTGTGCGGCGTTGATCCCGTGGCTCCGGAGCCAGTCGTCCCGGAACGGAACGTAGCTGAGCACGTGCTCGTGGTCGGCGTCGCCTCCTGTGCCGGCGGCTATACCTGCGTTGCGCAAGAGGGGGACCGGGCTGATGCCGGGGCCGGCGAACAAGTCACGCCGTGGCTTGCTGTCTTCAGGGTTGGGGGCGAGCGCCCTGGAGTCCTCCAACTCGGCTGCCCTGGCGCGCCAGTGAGCCAGTGCGCCGGCGAGACGGGTGGCGGGCTGGGGGTCGTCGGTCAGGCCCGCGAGGTAGTCGACCGAAACGTGAAGTTCCCTTGCCGCCTTGACCACACCGTCGAATCGGAGCCCCTTGTGGCCGGATTCGACGCGGGAGACCATCGCCTGGTCGTACCGCGGGCCGAGCGCGTCGGCGAGTTCCTTCTGCGTTAGTCCGGCCCGCTCGCGCGAGGCCGCCAGTCGTTTGCCGACCATGTCCAGTGAACATAACACAGTACGGAGAGGGGTTGACATATGCCTCCAGGACATTTACGCTCCCGGACATGTCCACAGGGCATGTCTCTGAAGGTGTCGTACCGAACCGCCTCCTGCGGGAGCAGGTGGCGTGTCGGCCAGGGCTGGCCCGAGAGGAGGCGGTGTGAGCACGAAGCGCAGCCTGATCACGCGCCGAACTGCGATGGAGCGCTTTGACTTTCCGTCGACGGACGCCGTACGGATGTTCGCCAAGCGGCACGGTGTTCCGGCGTTGAACCGTGGCCGCCTGGTCGTCTACGACCCGCGCGATTTCGAGAGGCTGCTGGCGCCGGCGTCTGGATTTTTTGACGGACCATCAAGCCGCAAGCGGAGAACGGCATGAAGGCACGGGAACTGGTGGCCGGGTTGTTCCGGTGGCGTCGGCGGGCCGTCCGGACCCTGCCTTCGTGGCGGCGGTTGCGTATTCCGACGAGCGCGGCGACCAGTTCACGCAGCGCACGGCGCCGTAGGCGAGCGTGTGCGGTTTACGTGATGAAGGCTGGGACTTCATCGCGGGTTTCATCGTGTTCCGCTCGGCGTGGATCGTAGGCAGGGAGGTTCCCGGCGGGAATCGGATCTTCTGCTGTCTCGTCTTGACGTTGACCGTCGCGGCGAGGCTGTCCTGGTTCTCGCAGATCCCTTCCGAGACTGTGTCCGTCTGTACTTCTTCTCCGACCGGGGCAGTCCGTTTGTTGCTGCTCTTGGCAAGGGGCCGAGGCCGCACGCACGGTGGGCGCGTCAGTCGCCCCCGGGTTTGGTAGCGTGTGGTTATGCCTTTTGTTCGCCCTCTGGAGCCGGGCCGCCGCGGGTCGTTCCGTGGGGATCCTGACGGCTCCGGGGGCTTGGTGGCTGCGGGTTGCGGCGGCGCACGGCTCCGTAGGCTTGCGCCGTGCCTGCTTGCATCGCGTGGCCGGAGGGGAGGCTGATGCGGAGGACGTTCGACAAGAGCCTGAAGGTCGAGCTCGCGCGCCGCGGCCTGACCCAGGCTCCGGTTGCCGAGGTGCTGGGCGTGAGCCCAACGACCTTCCGCTGCTACATCCTGGGGTACCGGCCTTTGCCATCGGGGTTCCGGCAGCGGTTCGACGCCGCGCTGGATCTGGTCGAGCGCGCCGAGCGGGCGGCCGACGAGGCGCGCCGGAAGGTCCTTGCCGGAGGCTTGCCATGAGCGGGCTCTCGCGGTTCTCCCGGGTGGACTGCAGCCGTCTGCCGCAGGTTCTCCTGATCGGCGCCGTGGCGAAGCTCCGGCGTTGCTTGGTGTCGACGATCCGCCGGGGGGTGCGGTCGCGGGACTTTCCGGTAGCGCCGTTGCCGAACATCGACAAGAGGAAGCTGCGGTGGAGCGCGGCGGCGGTCTGCGACTGGATCGACGCGTGCAACGCCCCGGACGCTTCCGCCACCGGGGAGAGTGCGCCGTGAGGCGGGGCCGGCCGCCAGGGAAGCCGGGACCCGGTATCCACGAGCCGGCGGTGGTGTCGCTGCGCGTGCGGATCGCGACGCTGGGGATGGCGCAGGGGCAGCTGGCCGCGCTCGCGGATCTGCCTCCTGCCAGGTTGAGCCGTATCGTCATGGGCCGCGCGAGGCTCGCGCGGGATATCGAGCTGCGGCTGCACCAGATCCTCGACATCGAGGAGCGCGCGCAGCGGGCGGCCGAGGCGGTCCGCCGCCGGGAGTACGCCCGCGCCGCTGCCGGCGGTGTCCTCGGGGATGTCTCGAAGCCGAAGTTGGGGGTGGCTTCGTGAGCGCGAGCGAGCCTGTCTCGTGGTCCGTCCTCGAGGGACACCTGCAGGCGCGCCCGCGGTGGCGGCGCATCGGGCGCGAGTGGCACGGGCCGTGCCCGGTGCGCGGGATCGGCGAGAACACGTGCTGGTTCGCGCCGGGGGCGCGGACGCCGGTGCGGGGCGGCTGCCGCAAGTGCGGGGGCCGGCTGTCGTCCCCGGACTTCCGGGAGCACCTGGCCGCGGTCGTCGGCGATCTCGAGGCGGCGTCGGCCGCCAGCGAACAGACGCCGGAAGTGCGCGGTTCGGCTCGGACCGGCCCTGATCCGCTGCCGGGGCGCGTCTGGTCGGCTTCGGTCGGCCTGGCTCCCGATTCTCCCGGTTTCCGGTACCTCCGCAGCCGCGGCGTCCTCGGCGTCTCGGCTCGCGTTCCGCCGTCGGTGCGCTGGCTTTCGCTCGGCGCCGCCGTGTCGGTCCGCTGCGCGCCGCGTCTGCCCGCGGCCTGCGCCGGGGCGCTGGTCTACCGCTTCGCCGGTCCCGGCGAGGCCGAGACGTGGGCGGTGCAGTTCGAGCCGGTGGACGGGGCCGGCCGGCGCCTGGCGTGCTCAGTGCGCGGCGCCACCATCAAGCGCCCGTCGGTGGCGGGTTCGTCCTTCGGGCTCGGGCGGCGCGTTTTCCGCGCTGACCCCGGCGCCGACGGCAAGGGCTGCTGGCTGGTGGAGGGTCCGCTGGACGCGCTGGCGGTCTGCCGCCTCGACTCGCTCGGTCTGGTCGCTCTCGACGGAGCCGCGGTGTTCGGCGCGGCCGGCGTGCCGGGCGGGTTCAGGCCGCGGGCCTGCTGGGCCGCCGGGCCGGTCGTGCTGGCTCCTGACGGCGACGAGCCTGGCGTCGAGGCCGCGCTGCAGCTCGGCGCCGAGCTGGGGCTGGCGGGCCGCGCGCATGCCGTTCACCGGCCGCCCTATGGCACCGACTGGTCAGACTTGGCGCATGACGCCGGCATCGAGAGGGAGGGCATCGGTGAACACTGAGCAGGGTCCGGAGGTTCGGCGGGGTCCGGAGGGTCCACCAGACGCGAGGCTCGCGGAGGAGGGAGCGTGGCTGGCCAACGTCAGCGACGAGGATGTGGAGAACGCCATCAAGGAGGTCGTGGGCAAGCTGCGGGCGTCTCGCGGCGGGCCGGCCGCATCCGGCGCCGGGGGCGAGCCGGAGGGCGACGAGGGCTGGTCGCCGTTCGTCGACGTGCTCGATCTGGCCGCGTCGCCGGCGCGGCCTCCGGCGGTGCTCGGCGGGCTGGCGTGGCGGGGGCGGGTGTCGGTCTTGTCGGGCGCGCCGAAGGCGGGGAAGTCGACGGCGCTGGCGCAGTCGATAGGCTGCCGCTTGAGCGGCGAGGCGTTCGCCGGGCAGACGGTTGCTCCGAGCGGTCCGGTGGCGCTGGTCACCGAGGAGCCGCTCGAGCTGCTTGCGCAGCGGCTGCGCGTCTACGGCGTCGGGCCGGGCCACCGGGGCGCCGTCTTCGTGGCGTCGCCGGCCCACGGTGTCGACCGTCTGGTCGACGCATTGCGGCGGTCGCAGCCCGAGGTCGTGATCATCGACTCCTTCGCCTCGTGGGCGGTCGCTGGCGGGTGCGAGTCGCTGAGCGACCCGGCCGTGATGCGGCGCGTGATGGACACGCTGCGCACGGTCGCCGAGGATGGCTCCGGCGTCCTCGTCGTGCACCACGCGCGGCGCAGCGACGGCGAGCTCGCCGATTCGCGTGACATCGCCGCCTCGGTGGACATGATCGTCACCTTCGACGCCGTCGACGCGCAGCTGGACCGTTGCGCTCCGCGATCGTCGGACCTGAGGATGCTTTCCTATCTGGGCCGCTGGCCCCAGGAGACGGTGGTGTTCGACTTCGATCGGTCCGACCGCCGTTACACGTACCAGGGCAACTGGGCGGGCACGCCATGACTTCGGAACCTTTACAGGAGGACAAGGACGAGCGCGCGCGGGAGAGCAACCGGCGCGCGTGGCGCATCGCGGACGGGCGCGGGGGCATGCGCACGGTCTACGACGCGGCTGTTTCACGCCGTGGCGTCGAATCGCTCCGGCAGGCTGCCGCCCGGCTGGTGACCGCGCGGATGCAGGGTCTCGAGCGCGACCGGGCGCTTCGTGCGCGGGGCCGTCTCCAGGCTTTTTCCGCGCGGTTGGGGGAGATGGCCGCCGACGGCGTCAAGGCGTCCGACATGGGCTGGTCGCCCGAGCTCGGCACCGCCCTCCAGGGTGTTCTGCCGACGCGGATGCCGGGCGGGAAGGGCACCGGCGGCGCGCGGGCTGCGGAGGTGGCCTCCCGGCTGCTCGGTGAGTTGCCGGCGAATGATGGCCTGACGGCTCTGGCCGTGGTCGTCGAAGGCGCGGACCTGCCCGAGCCGGTGGTCATGAACGGGCATGGCAGTCCGCTGTTGCCGACGTCGGTGGCGCTGGTGGGTCCCGGGTCGCTTTTCGCCAACCAGGGCCACTTTGCCGTGCACACCCGGCTGGACAGCGGTCTTCGAGTCAGCGAGCTTCCCGTTCTCGAGCGGGACATCGAGGGGCCCCTGCTCCCGCTGGCGCTCTACAACCTGCTTGCGGCGCCGGGGTGCCGCAAGGGGGGACACGGTGCGGCGGATCTGGCGTTGCGCATCTACATCGAGGGCCTGTGCTCGGTGATGCAGCGCGACTGGCAGCGGTCGGAGTGCCGTCCGGTGCTCGTCTCGACGACGCTGCGCGAGTTCCTGACGTGGTTCTATCCGAACCGCAGGCCGCGTCCGAGCGAGTACTGGCCGCGCCTGATGGCCGCTTGCGCGGCGCTCGACCGCGAGGAAACGCGGGTGCCGTGGCGCGACCGGGAAACGGGGCATTCCGGCCTGCGCCGCGTCGTGAGCCTGGTCGACATCCCGCGGGGTCCGGAAGCGCTGGAGGACACGGTGGGCATAGCCGTGCATCTGCCGCCGGGATCGACCTGCGGGCCGAAGATCCAGCGGAGCCGAATGCGGTACTGGGGCTACACGTCCGAGCCTGCGTACCGCGCGCTGGTGGCGCTCGCGTACCAGTGGCACCGGCCCGGGTACACCCGCGTCCCGGGCAACGGCGGATGGGTCCAGAGCCAGGACCCGAAGGTCTACGAGGAGTACTCGCCGAACCGGATCATCGAGCTGTGCTATCCGACGTCCGTGAACAGCAACCGCAGATTGCTCGCCTCCCGGGCCTGGAAGGTGCTCCGCCGGCTCGACGAGGCGGGTGACGTGCGGATTGTCGGGAAGCGGATCCTGCCGCCGCCGCAGGACGCGGAGATCATCGTGTAGAGATCGCGATTCGGAGTGACAGTGGGTGGTCCGCCCTCTGGCTCGCCGCGACCGGCGGGTCGGCGGGGGCGTTCGCCTGTACGGGCTGCGCTCGACCCATTGTCGGTGGGTGTTACGGTTTCTGCCGGTGGGTGTTACGGTCTCTGCCGGTGGGTGTTACGGTTTGCGTCGGTGGGTGTTACGTTTGGGTCGATTTCGACCAATGTTTACGGGGCTTTTTTGCCTCTCCGACTTACGACATACGACAGTCGACTCGTAAGAGTCGATCTGTCGGTATGTACTCGTACGTACAGCGCATGCGGGCGGGTCGGCGATCCCGCCCTTTGGGGGCGGGTCGCCGCCCGCGGCGCGTAGTGGGATCCGGAGACGGAAACGGCGCTCGGGCCGGCGCCGTGCAGGTGCGGGGTGCGGGCAGCGAAGGCGCCTGGTTCGGTTCCCCGGCGCCTGGTTCGGTTGCCCGGCGCCGGGTTCGGGTTCGGCGGCGCTACCGGGAGTACGCCGGGACGTCGAGTTCGTGCTGCCGTGCGTGCTCGCCTCGGGCCGGCGACGGAACGGCGGGCGGGGCGGGCGCCGGCAGCGTCTCGACGGTGCGCAGGGCGCGGTCGACGGTGTCGTGGCGCGGCAGGTCGCGGCGGTCGCCGTCGTGGACGTAGTGGCGCGCCAGACGTGCGTCGGGGTGGCTGTGGCTGGCCTCGTTCAGCGCCGTCCAGACGCGCTCGCGCGCCTCGTCGGCGACGCCGGCGGCGGCGAGGTTCTGCAGGTCGACCGCCATCCCGGTGTCGTGGTCGAACTCGGCGCTGGCCACGCCGGTGGGCGGGTGCGACGGCGTACCGCCCAGCGCCATGATGGTCGCCGGGTCGGCGTGCAGGCCGACCCGGTCGTTCATGCCGACGGTCAGCTCGACGGGCGGCCCGCCGGGGTCTGAGCCGGGGACCTGCATGGTCATGGTCATCGCGCCGTTGTCGTGGGCGGTGACGTGGTACTCGGCGTCGCCGTTGGCCAGCGCGGAGTGCTCCTCCCAGGCTTCGTGGACGTCGCAGCCGCGCTCGAATGCCCCGTCGGGGCCGTAGAGCAGGGTCTCGGGCGAGCCGAGTCCCTCGTCGGCGTAGAAACCGGCGGCGGCGGCGCCGTCGTCGGTGATCGCGCCGTGGCGCGCGTAGTCGGCGACGGCGACCAGGC
>MKWU01002650.1_pt1 | contig 25981 bp, 23 predicted proteins | sample 809101 | NCBI WGS metagenome assembly MKWU01 (sample SAMN05860141, study PRJNA318959) | sponge metagenome | host: Aplysina aerophoba | place: Slovenia: Piran, Adriatic Sea, Gulf of Piran | collected 2013-05-07 | reverse complement strand
GCGCAGGGCAGTGGAGCGGCTGGATGGCACAAATGACCTGTGAGGCACCGATGGTTTCGATGACTACGCATGACGATTGGGATTTCGGAGCCTGGCGGAAGTTAACTCGACGGTACGCACATCAACCAATTCAAACGCCCGCAGAAACTCCAAGCCGTCAGGCGTTGGCGTAATTGCATACGATCGTCCCCAAGAATCTTGCGCAGAACGGAGCCGATCGTTGGCAGGTTGACACTCTGTTTTCCACCTAACGGGTGGTTGTGAACGAGGATCACGGCCGCGGCGTTGTTGTCCAGTGCCTTCTGCACGACCACCCGCGGGTACACGGCCGCCCCGTCGACGGTGCCGTGGAAGAGTTCGGCGATCTGGATCAGGCGATTGCGGGCGTCAAGAAAGATGACGCCGAAGACTTCGTTGCGCCGGCCCGAGAGCTTCAGGCGCAGGAATTGCTGGACCTCCTGCGGCGCGTTCACGGTGCGGCCGCGGCGGAAGCGCCCCGACAGCACCTTCAGGGCGAGGGCGACGACGGAGGATTGCTCGGCGATCGACAGCGAGGCGGGGGTCAGCGAATGAAATCGGTCTTCGCGGGCGGAGGCGGCATTCGGTGCGGACATGGGCGACGGACTCCTCAAAGGGATCGGGAAAGGATGGAAGCAACCGGATCGGGCGGGAACGCACCGGCGAACGAACGCACGCCGGCCTCCGGGATTCGCCCCTTACCGGCCGTCCTCCACTCCGTGCGGTGCGGTGCAGGATGACGCCGCCAGCGTACGGATCATATGCAACCGCGTTCGGCCAGGGACACGAATGAGCCGTCGGTGACGACGATGTGGTCGAGGAGCCGCACGTCGATGAGCTCCAGCGCGCGGCTGAGCTTCCGGGCGATGTCGCGGTCGGCCCCGCTCGGTTCGGCGATTCCCGAGGGGCGGTTGCGGAAGAGCACCACGGCGGCGGCGTTATTCTGCAGTGCCTTCTGCACGACGACACGCGGAGAAACGGCCGCCCAATCGACGGTGCCGCGGAAGAGTTCGACGACCCGGATGAGGCGATGGCGGGTGTCGAGAAGAACGATCCCGAACACCTCGTTGCGGCGGCCGCTGAGCTTCAGGCGCAGGAATCGCTGGATGTCCTCCGGCGCGGTAAAGGCGCGGCCCGGCCGGTAGCGGCTGGACAGCACTTCCAGGGCGAGAGCGACGACGGAGGATTTTTCGCTTTTCGACAGGCAGGCGGGCGAAAGCGCGGCGAAACGGTTCTCGGCCGTGGGCGGGGTGTTGGATGCGGGCATGGTCGACAGGCTCCTCGACGGTTCCGGGGAAGGCAGCGGAAAGAAAGGGACGGATCCCGGGCGTTGGCCGGCGACGGGAACACCCCCGCCGGCACCCGGAATCCGCCCCATTCGGGCGAACCGCAACCCTCCGTGTTGCCGGGCGCAGGAATGAAGACGGGGACGGGATCGATCAGCCGAATCGATCGCCGGCCTCGGTGAACGTCCAACGATGATCGGCAATGGCCTCGTCGACGGCGGCGTCGCAGGTCAGGTGGTCGTACTCGCGCTCGAGCTGGCGATAGAGCCAGCGCGCGAGGTCGCGAATCGCCTCGACAATGGCGTGCTCGGCATCGTCGGTCATGGCTTGCCCCGTGGGGCTGTCGCGTTCGACCTCGATCGTCATGCTGTGCTCGTGGCAGTAACGGCCGCTCTGGCGGATGCGGGCGCCGAGCTGGTAGAGGTTTCGCCGTTGCACGCGCTGAAGATCGTCGGCGATGGCGTGCAGCGCCTCGTCGTTGGGGGCGTAGCTGCGGATGGCGCGGGATGCGGCCCTGGCATAGCGGTATACCGCATCGAAAGAGGCGCCTGCACCCTGGTGGGCGAACCCGGAGAACCAGAGGTTGGGCGCCTCGCGCGTGCCGCCGCCCATGAGCCGTACAGTACGGGTTCGCAACGTCACGCCGAGCAGGCCGCAGACGGTCTGGAAGTCCTCGAAGACGGCGTCGTACCAGTCCCAGTCGAGGCAGGTGTCCCGATACCAGGCCCGGGCCCGTTCCCGGGGGGCTCGGGGCAGTTCGGGGAGTTCGTAGACGACGGTTTCGACGAGGCGGGGCATGGGCCTTACCTCCTGTGCCGCGAGGGGGCGGACGCCGGGGCTCGCGGTTGCGCTCGCGCGCCCGCGTCCCGGCCGGGACTCGCGGGGGATAAGGCTCGACGCGACTCCCGACGTCGCAGGCGCAGAATGCGGCGCCGACGCAAGCGCAGCGCGCCCGGGGAACTCAAGCGCCAGCTACAGACTCGGCACCAAGAGTCTGGACGAAGGACGGCGGCTCAAACTCGAATTGATTGCGCGACTAGCTGAACGCAAGCGGGATGGCATCGCCAAATCCTGTGGAGAAATGCCTCCGTGATCGTCGGGGGATGACGAAGCGTAAATCGTCGAACCTGGGTGCTGAAAACAGTTGTTCTACACGGGGACACGCGGCGGTGGGAGGTGTCGGTACCTTCAAGCTGCCGGAACAGGGACAGTAGTTAGGTCCGGAGCTCACCTGAGAGCGAATGCACTAAAGTATCGAGACTCGCTTTCGGTTCCAGGCGCGTCAGTGTGGACTTGAATTGTGGCGATATCGGAAGGGTGCAAGTTGTCAACTGACAGGCGACATGCTAGCGTTCGGCCATGGCCGCATCGTTCCGGCACCGTGGGTTGAAGGCGCTCTATGAAGGCCGCACGGCGCGGCGTGTGGCGCCGGAGCATGTGGAGAAGTTGCGGGACATCCTGGGCGCACTCGACCGCAGCCGGGGACCGGAGGGCATGAACCTGCCGGGGTTTCGCCTGCACGCGCTGAAGGGACGGATGAAGGGTCATTACGCGGTGACAGTGTCCGGGAACTGGCGGGTCACGTTCCGGTTAGAGGACGGCTCAGCCGTGGATATCGATTACGTTGACTACCATTGAGGAGAATGGAATGAGCATGCACAACCCCCCGCATCCGGGAGGGATCGTCAGGCGCCAGTGCCTCGAACCCATGGGTTTGTCGGTGACCCGTGCGGCGCGGGGCCTGGGTGTGACGCGTCAGGCGTTGTCGGAACTGGTGAACGAGCACACGGGGGTTTCGGTTGAGATGTCAATCAGGCTGTCGAAGGCGTTTGGGTCGACGCCCGAGACCTGGTTGGGAATGCAGATGGCCTACGATCTGTGGCAGGCCCGGGAAAGGGCGGAGGAGATTGCCGTGGAGGAGTTCGCGGCGGCGTGAGTTGGGGTGCTGCGCGGGCGGTTCGAGCGGCTTGATGTGATTCCTGGCCGTCCCGTCGGGGACGTGCAACGCGTGGCGCGGGTCCGCTGCTGAATGTGCACCTGCGCCCCGGTCTCGGCTCACCCTGGGACAGATTCGGACGTGACTCCGGGCGCCGCCAGGCGCGGACGATGCGCCGGTGGAACGGCGGGGGTGTGGGGGACGGGAAGGGAAGGGCCGGGGCGGGTCGGGGCGGGTCGGGCGGTGGCGGGGCGGGTCCCGTCGGCGCCCGGGGGGGGCGGGGTTGTGGCGCACGGGATGGCAAGGGCCGTGGCGGTTCGGGTCGGTTCGGGCGTAGCCGTGTCGGCTCCTGTCGACGCCGTGGGCGGGATGCGTTGCGGGCTGCCGGCACGCGGTATAAGGTCCGTGTCAATTGCGCCGCCCGCCGGCGAGGGAACGGGCAAGAGACAAGGATGGAACGCATGGGCAACCGAGAGCAGACGGATTACCATGTCCACTTCATCGAGCTCACGCCGACCGAGATGGACGAGTGGAGCGAGTTGACGCGGCAGATTGGAACGCAGGCGTGGCGGCTGAGGTCCGGCGAAGAGACCAGCTACCTCGAAGTCTTCAAGGAGCCGTACTCGATCCGTTGAGAAGATGGATTGTGCAAGACAATACGACCAATGCTTCAATATCGGTAATGGCTCGGAATGAGCAGCTTCGTATAACGGTAGGTCGTTCACGCCACCCGGTGATGTCGAGAACAATGCGCCTGAAGGCACCATACGAGTGCCTGAAGGCCGGTGGCCGAGGCAAGCACGTTGGAGCTTTTAGCTACTACCATGTGGCGCTGGTGGACCAGGTTGTCGACGCCGCGAGAGCACTTTCGAGCATCGGCAAGTGCTTCGAGGTTGGCAGGACACAGTACAACGTGATCAAGCTGAATGCCGTGGACCGCATCAGCTTCCTGCTGTACGAAGACTTTGCTGCGTCGTTCCCGGCGCTTCTTGCGGCCGTGTCCTGCAACCTGAGTCGTCCGAACGTTCGGCAAACGGACTATGCCGAACGGCGCAATCCGCCCATTTTGCATCGCAAGGAACTCTTGCTTCCGGTAAAGCATCCTTTCGTTGCTGAGGCGACCCGGCTAACCGAGCGGCTCGAACAGCGAGGAGCGTTCGTGGGTACTGCAACCATTGGCACACGGTTGGGGTGGCAGCGACGGTTGGACGAACTTGGGCTTGATTCCAATGGCCAGCGCCTGGGATGAGCAGGTCTACCGAATCAATAGCCCGACATCGAACGGCACAGCGGCGCACCAACCTGTCTTCGCCAATGCGTCACTTGATGGACCTAGGCTTCCTGGACGGGCAGCACACGTTGTTCGACTACGGATGTGGCAGGGGCGACGATCTTCGTCTGCTCGGCGAATTGAACGTTACCGCGGCGGGTTGGGATCCCGTTTTTCGTCCGGAAAACGCACGCAGGCAAGCGGACATCGTCAATCTCGGGTTCGTGCTGAACGTGATCGAAGACGCTGTTGAAAGGCAGGAGACGCTGAAGTCGGCGTTTGAGCTGGCAACGAAGGTGCTGGCAGTCAGTGTGATGCTGGGATACGCCGCAAAGCGATCACAGTTCGCCGCGCACAACGACGGCGTTCGTACCCAGCGGAACACGTTTCAGAAGTACTTTACTCAGGAGGAGTTCCGGACCTATGTGGAACGAACCCTGAACGCCAATGCCATTCCCATCGCCGCCGGGATTTGCCTGGTGTTTCGCAATCCGGTGGAAGAGCAACTGTTCCTGCTGGCACGGCAACAGGTCAAGCGCGAATGGCGTATGTTGCGCCGGGAACCGGCGAGCGATGCGATTGCGACCACCATTGAAGTTCACCGGCCGCAGATCGACGCCTACTGGGGCAGGGTTCTCGAACTCGGTCGCCCGTCGGTCGCAGAGGAGTGTCCTAACGCCCTGCCCCTGACACGACTGGTTGGCTCGTGGAAGCGTGTTCACGACTGGGTCGGGCAATTTTTCGATCCGGAGGAACTCGAGGCAGCGGCGATCGCCCGGCAGGAGGATCTTCTGGTCTACTTCGCGCTCGGGCATTTCCGTCGCCGGCGCGCGTATGCGGAGCTTCCGGCGCGCTTGCAGCGAGACGTTCGCTATTTCTTCGGGAACATCACCAAGGCTACGGCGGCGGGCAAGCGGGCGCTTTTCGCCGTTGCCGACGGCGATCGACTGGCAGAGACGGCGCTGTTCTGTCACAACGAACTGGGCATCGGGCGATTGAACGGCAGCCACGACCTCACGTTTCACCAGTCCGTGCTGGGCGAGTGCCTGCCACTGGTACGGATTTACGTGGGCTGCGCCCTGATGCTGTTCGGTGACGCTGGATCCGTCGACCTGATAAAGGTTCATCTGCAATCGAGTAAGGTGACATTTCTCACATACGACGATTTCGAGCGGGGTACGCCGGCGAATCTCGTGGAGCGGATCAAGGTGGACCTGGGGCGGCGGCGCGTTGACTTTTTCGATTACACCGGCGGATTCAACCCGCAACCGCTGTCAGTCGCCCCCTCAGAGTTCTACCAGCGATGATCGGCATCGCGATCGCGAGATTGCGGACGCACGGTCTTCGGTGTTGACTGACGCTGCCCAGGTCAGTCCGACGACCGAACTTCGGCGCGCAGGGACCTGGCCAGGGCGACCGCACGGTCGAGGGGCGTGGTGCGCAGCGAGGTTTCCGACAGCTTCTGCAACACGGCCGGGCACCCGACGCCGGCGAGGCGATTGGACATTTCGATGATTCGAGCGGGATTGCCGACATCGGGGCTGTCGATGCCCATCTTTGCGATGGCCACAACCGCCAGCAACGAGCACAAGTCATCGTCCATCACCCCCTGTGGCGTGTAGATGAATACCCTTCCCCACCGCGACGGCGGACCCTCAAGCGGTTGGAGTTTCATGGTCAGTGCCGTCGCGATGCTGAAGGCCCAGAAGTCGACTTGGCGCCGAAACGGGACGCGTTCGACGCTGACGTCACGGCCCGACTGGGCAACGTATCTTTCAATCTGTTGCTTGTCCCGCTTGGGCAGGACCAGGCCGTACTGGCGGCTGGACAATCGGTCGGAAAATTCGTTCATCGGACGCCCTCCTCGGTCGCCTTGTTCCGCCAACCCGGACTGCCGGACTGCCCGGTCCGCTCGCAGACGGCACAGAATTCGCGCGGTCCGCACGAGCAGATCAGCGCCACGCGGCGTTGGTCCGTCAGATTGACGACGTCGCCGTCATGGTCGGTGTGCTGCCACTGTCCCGTCAGCGTGTACGTAGCGCCCCCGTACTCACTCACAAGATCCACTTCGTTCTGTGACTCCAGGTCGGATGGGGTGAGTAGAAGGATCGGCTGGCTGGCGGTCTGAGCCGTGACACGCAATGTGTTGGACCGGACGGAGCCTGACATGAAGTTCAGAAGCGAGTCGGCTACCAACGGAGCGTAGGTTCGGCTCACCTTGCAGAGCGCGAGAACGAATGACAGCGCCAGGATTCTTCTGGAGGCACCGTTTATTTCGGTCGGCGGCATGGACCGTCCGCGGCTGTTGAGTGCGAAAATTTCGAACTCCCCGGCGTCGCCCGCTAGAGGCTGCAGTCCAACCTGATCGATCATTCTCAGCGTCGCCTTGCGGCGGTCGGCGTCCTCGACGTCTTCTTCGTTGACGTTGGCGGCCATCCTGGCGAAGAGCCGATTCATTTCGGCATCGAGCTCCTGCACCTGTTCGTCGCGGATAGTCGCGTAGGCCTGCTCCAGAATATCGACCAGAATTGTGGATGTCTGCTGGCAGGCCTGATGGTCGCGGGCCTCACGTTGGCGCCTTAACTGCGCGCGGATCCGCCCGTCCAACTCGTTGACCTGCCGACGGTACCGGTCCCGGTTGTCCTCACTCGCACCCAAGGTGCGGTCGATAGTCTCCTTCTGCGTTGCCAGCATGCCGATCTTGTCACGCGTAACCTGTACCTCCACGGCCTTGACATCGTCCAGCTGTTCATTCATTTCCCGCTTGTCCGTGTCCAGATCCTCCATCTCCTGGTCAAGGTCTGCGATCGCCTGTTCGAGTTCCCGGCAGCGCCGGTCCCAGCCCTCCGCGCCACAAAACTGATGCAGTGCATTGGCGGCTTGCAGGACTTCGGCCAGATAGTTCGCCACGTCTTCCTTGCCGAGGGATTTGTCGAGCAGGTGCTGCACGTGTCGCCTGAAATCGCTTTCTGCCGAGAGGTCCTGGCCGCACACGCACAGGCCGCGCTCGAGCAGTCCCTGTACGAACGCCAAGTGCCGGCTCGGGATTGAACCGTCGTCGTACAAGGGCTGCAGCAATTCCCGCACGCTTGAAATCTCGTCGGATGCCAGGGTTGCCAGCAAGTCGATTCCCGAGAGCTGGCGGGAGAGCTTGCCGAACGCGTCAAGGCGCAGCTGTCGGGCCCGTTCCCGCCGTTGCCGATTGTCCTTGAGCCGCTGTTTCAGCACGTCCTGTGCACCGATGCTGCCTACCAGGGATTCAAGCTTGTCGCGTGCACTTTCGAGTTCGCCCTCGATCTCCGTTTTCCTGCGCCGCTCCTTCTCGACAAGGCCCTCGGCTTCCTTCATCTCATTGCGCAGCCGGTCCAATTCGGTTTGCTGACGGTTCAGTTCGTCGTCGCCGACCGCCTTCGTCGCCGACCGGCCGAACTCATTGGCGATTCTGCGTACGCGATCGGTTGCGTCCTTGAATACGTCAAGCCCAAGTAACGCCCTGACAGCGAATGACGTCTTGTCGATCACGGCCTGACGCTGCACGACCTTGTTCTCGCTGCCGCCGACGAAGTCGGCCGCCTCATCGGCGTCCATCACGAAGAAGTCCCTGAGATCCCCGGGGAGTAGCTGGGCGACGACGCTGGCTACACCGGCCTCGTGCGGTTCCCACGATCCGCTGGAGGTCTGGACCATCAGCTGAGCGTGCTCGTCGACGCGCCGAAAATCCGGCGCGCCGCTGCGCGCGGGGTTCCGATTCACTGTCGTGACCGTGCGGGTCAGCTCGTAGGCGGTAGTCGTTCTGTTGCCCTCGGGGTGGTCGCGAGTGGAGCCGTCGGTCTCGAAGAGGATGGCGACCTTGGTCCGCATTCCGTCCTCGTCAGGGCGCCAGTCGGCAAGGTGCAGTGAAAACTGACTGGCATTGCCGGGCAGTCCGTCCTCACCGTACATGCCCCAGCGGATGGCTCGCAGCAGCGTTGTCTTCCCTGAGCCGTTTTCCGCCCGGATGAGCGTCAGGGGCCGCTTGGGATCGGTGGACGGTTCGATCTCGATCCTGTCGAAGCACACGAAGTTCTCGATCTCGATTCGGCGTATGAGTAACATCAGCTGCGCTCCCCGTCCGAAACCGCGAGCGCGACGTCCTGGATCTCGCCCTTCACCTTTTGGTGGATCCGGGCCACCGCCTTGATACGATGCTGATCCTCGGAGTCAACGATGTTCATGACCAATTCCACGAGCGCGTCAGGGTCGAGCCCGTGTTTCGGAGCGATGAGCTTCGCCTCCCGCCTGATCTCGTCGAAGATTCGTTCGAAGTTGCTTACCATGGTCGTCCTCTCGGTGTTCCGGCGGCGAGAACCTGTGTGCCGCCCGTCTCCAGAATTCCGGGTCTGTTTCCGTCTGGCGGCCAGTAAGCCGCGCTGATGCGGTCCAGGTCGGCCTGGACACCGTCCGTCCCAGCCACGTTGCGTGCGTGCGCGCCGAAGGTGTATGCGCGCCGAAGTTCATTGCGGACAATCTTGGTGAGCGCTGCTGCATCGTCTCGCCTGATCACATCAACGGGGGGCAGAGCGAGAAAATCGTGCACGATCGCCCAGGGCTTGCCCTTGTACTTGCGCAATACCCGCCCGCGCCTCTGCACCCATTCGCGTTCGACTGTGGAGGATGCGACGATGAACGCCTCCCTGATCGACGGGATGTCGACGCCTTCGTCAAGGACCTTCTTGGCCAGCACCACCTGGCAGGCACCGGAGGCGAACGCCCCCAGGATGCGGTCCAGACCGCGTGGGGATCGGGTTGTGTCCTGGGTCACGGGCGACCACTTGATCCCCAACTCCGTTAACAGCTCGGCGATTGATTCGAACTGGCCGGGGTCCTTCGCCGAAGCATATATCAGAGCATGTTCGATTAGGCGCGGCCCACGGTGCGCCAGCACGGCGCGGAGCAACGCGATCTTGCTGGCACCGGTCTCGATGATGCGCCGACGCGCGATCAGCAGCCGACTCAGACCCGGATCGTCGTTGGCTGCCCCCGCGCCAATTGCCGCACCGATGCGACCGGAAAGACGCGTGAACTCATCGAGTTCATCGCCGTCCAGCGTGGACGCGTGCACATGGTAGTTGTAGGGCACGAGGCAGAAGCCGATAGCCCGGTCCAGGCCGAATTCGTAGACGGTCGGCCCGAAGTACTCGAATATCTCCTCGGTACCGTCGGGATCGTACTGGCGCTCGGGGGTCGCCGAAAGCGCCAGTCGCCGCTCGAATAATTGCGGTTTGTTGGTAATGAACGCCTCAGCGCCCAAGGTGTGCGCTTCGTCTGCAATGAGCAGGGTCGCTACCGGCTCGGCGGCACCGCCGATTTTTTCCTCGACTGTGGTCTGGAAGTTGGGCGAGCTCAGCATGTGGTTGGTCACGACAGCTATGTGTGTGCCACCTCCGGAGAGGCCGCGGAACAGGCGCGTGAGGGCGCCGGCCGGGCTGTTCTCCAGGCTGGGCGCGACGGGGGTTACGCCGAATTTCCGCACCTCGTCCCGCCACTGCATGATCAGCGGTCTGGAGGGTGCGGAAATTACAACCAGCAATGGCCGGTCACGCAGGCGATCCTGGGTGCGGGTCGCGCAAATGAGCGCGGCAATCGTTTTTCCGGCGCCCGTGGCCATGGCGAGTACGCCACGCTCCGGCCGATCCCCCCCTTCCCACGCATTGACCGCCTGTTGCTGATGCGCGTACCGTCCGCTCGTCCACACGAGATCCGGGGGGATTTTCAAAGCGCGGACGGGTCGGCGCGTGCCCGCTGAGAAGATTCCACGGCGTCCGGTGTCCTGCTCGACCGCCCTGTTGTAGTGATCAGGCTGTGGCGCACTGGCCGGTGCGGTCTGGATGATCTTCCTTGCCAACGCGGCCGGCAGGTCGACGACCTCGGAAATGCCGAGGCTGCGGGCCTTGGACCAGTCGTCCAGCATGGCCACGCCGTCGTTGACTCGTCCCCGGCTGTCGGCGATCCAGGAAACGTCGACATCGATGTGCTCGACGCCGCCCGCTACGCCTCGATGCGTGGCGTTTCCCGAACCCCTGGCCAGAACCCGATGAACGCCATCGTCGAACAGCCAGATCTTCGGATGGTAGTTCGATCCCGGCACGGGTACGGCGATGCGCAGGCGAAGCCGTTTTGTTGCGATCATCCACGCAAGGCAATCCAGCGCATGCCGTCCGAGCGCGCTCGCCTCCGGTCTGCCATCGACAAAGACGCTGACCGTAAGCTGCGCGGCTTCTTCGGGGGTCATGGCCGCACCGCGTTCGACCGCGGCCCTTTCGGACGGGAAGAGTGCCGGCGCGACCGTAAAATCGATGGGCGCGGCCGTGGGGCGATTCAGGTATTCGGCGAGTCCCGGGGCCAAACGCGCTATCCATCCGGCGGTGAACCATCCGAAGCCTCCCCGGACGATGGTCGCCGCGCGGAAACCCGGGATCAGTACTGTGGAGGCGACCGGGTCGTCCGGAAGCCTGTACAGGCCCGGCCGCAGTGAATGTTCGTCGGACAGCACCGTTACAACACCCTCCGGCGATTTCTCATGCGATCCAGTATCGCGTCGGCGCGCCGCGGGGCGGCTGTTCGCTCTTGCTCATGGTGTTCTGCGAGTTTGACCAGGTTCGGACCCTTCAGCGTCACCCTGACCCACTGGCCGGTCTGAAGACCGAGTTCCCGAATAGCGTCGGCCACGTACCCCATGGATGCGCCCGTGGTCGTCGCCACGCGCCAGCGCACGGACAGATCGCGGCAATTCGGCAGGTTCTCGATGCGGGCGTAGGTGCCGCCGTCCGGTTCGCATCCGAGGGCCTTGGCAAATTCCGGCGGAACTCCCGTCACGCTGTATCCCTCGAAGAACCGTGATTCGACCGCGAACGTCCAGTAAGCTGCGCCATCGACATCACGGTCGTGAATGGCATCGTCCAAAGGTCTGAGTTCAAGGGACGAGACGTTCGCGAGGCTGACGCGACCGTCGCGGATGAAGAATTTCGGCGTCTGCATGTAGGAGTACACGCTGCTGGCGCTGACATCGAACTTCTCCGGGAGTTCGGTGAGCAGGCGCTTGGATGTTGTGGATCCGCCGTCTTCCTCGATGCGCTGGATGATCTCGGCGACAATTCCCTCGTACTCGTCGTCCACCCATTCAGTCAGTGCCCATGCATCCTTGGTTGCCCGGATCACGCTGGGGATGTTCGAGAACGCGCCGGATACCTGCGTCGCGCTCAGCCCGCACACTGCCGCAATTTCCTCCCGCGTCGCAGCGCGTCCGATGGACAACAGCGCGGACTTCGCCCGGGCCTTGGCGCTGTTGCGCAGGGCGAGGAATCCATGTAATCGATGGAGGCCCGTGTGCCCGAGCAGCAGCGGCCAGTGACGTTGCCAGTCCTCGTTCGGCAATTCTGCGCGTAACAACGGTTCGTCCAAGAGTCCGGCGTCGTCGACAAGTCGAGGTGCCCGGCGGCGAATCTGCGCAATAACCGACCGTGCCTGGTCGTCCACGTAAGTGCCTTTCTGGCGCTTAAAGCCCATTTCGTCGATGACGGCCTGTCGGAGGAGTCTTTCTGCCAAACCGGTGCTGGCGCCGAGCGTAGTGTCCATGCGGCGGTCAAAAACCTGTTCTTCGACGATCGGGTCGAGTTCCTCCCGGAGAACGTAAGCGACAAGGCGCATCTCCGGTCCCATCGCCTGTGCGATCCGAGGCTCAAGCTTGACCTGAAGTTGCCTGATCCGTTCCCGGGTAACGCCGACCAGCGAACCCACTTCAGCGAGGGTGGACCCGGATTCTCGGAGCAGCCTGTGTTCAACCACGATGTGCTGGGCCGGAGACATGCCGAGGAGCGCATTTTCGAGCCGCGCCACGGCGACCGAAATCGGGCCTCTCGCGCCGGTGGTCAAACTCTCGACCGAAATGGCTTCAAGCTCTGTCGTGACAGTCATCTTTCGAGCCAGTTCAACAAGTTCTGCGTTCAAAGCGTCAGCGACCGTCCTGGGTCCATTGAATTCAGCGGCGGCGGCCAGCAGAGGGCGCAGGACGGCTGCGGCACGCTCCCAGGCGGTGGAGACGTCGGCAGTTTCCTCAGTGAGATCGTGTCGGGAAGGGTCAATGCTTGTCGTGTTCTGATCCGCCGGACCGTTGGGTTGCGGTGCGGGGGCTGCGTCGTGAACGCACGACTTGAGGAACCGCTCGAGTTCAGCCACGAGATGACGGAGTGATTTCCGACCGAAATTTTCAATGAGAAGGAAACGCGTGACCGTCAGCGGGCCGCTGCCTTCAAGGAACCTGCTCTGGTTCAGGCAGTTGCGCGTGCGAGTCTCCAGTGGCATTTCGGCAATCGTTCGCCGGTCCAGTCCTGCCGGCCAGACGATTGAGGAGCCGTACGGGATACCGCGCTGCTCAATCTCCGTCAGAACCGGTTGCAAGTCCTGGAGATGGCGTTGCGCCTCTTCACTGGAAGGACGGATCGCGAAATCAGACTCGCCTGGGACATCTTTCTTGCTGGTGGAGACTGCGGTCCGGGTCGTGGCGAGGGGATTGAATCTGCTGGGGGCAGAAGCTGAGTGGCGTGCCGCGTTGTCGTTCGTATTCAAGCGGCGGTCCTCTTTGCGAGACCGAGCCGTCGAACGCCGCGCGCCACAATGCGCCTGGCGATCTCGATGTCGGCATCCTCAGTAAACCGGCCTACGCAAAACCGCAGGGAAGCATCCGCCTCCGATTCCGACAAGCCATAGGTCAGCAGGACCCTAGAAGGCTCGACCACGTCCGATTCGCATGCCGATCCCGACGATACGTAAATCCCGTCGAAGGCACTGAGGAGTTCGTCTCCGACGGCCCCTGGGAAACAGACGTTGAATGCGCCGGGTACGCGTTGCAGCCACGACCCGTTCAATCGCGCGCCGGGACATGTTTCCAGAATCGCCTCAAGCAACTCGGCCCCCAGGCGCCCCATTCGTTCACCGTCGGCGTCAAGGTCCAAGGCGGCGATGCGACAGGCTTCGCCGAATCCGACGCATAGCGGAACCGGGAGCGTTCCGGGCCGCAGGCCACCCTGCTGGCCGCCGCCGTGGCAAATGGGTTTGATTGGGACTTTTCTGTTCGCGCTGATGTAGAGTGCGCCGATGCCCTTGGGGCCGTAGCACTTGTGGCCGGATAGGGTGAGTAGATCCGGGCCGAGGGCTGCAACGCGCACCGGCAGCCGACCGAGCGACTGAGCACAGTCCGAGTGCAGCAGGGCGCCGTGGCGATGGCAGATTTGGGCGATCTCGGCGACGGGTTGCACGACACCGGTCTCGTTGTTGACGTGCATCGCTGAGACCATAAGCGTGCACTCGTCCACTGCCCGCTCAAGGAAGTCCAGGTCCACGATACCGTCGGCGTCGACCGGCAGAAGCTGAATGTCGAATCCCTCGTCTTTGAGCGCAAACGCGGGTTCGACCACCGAACTGTGCTCGCTGGCAATGACCAGTATCTTGCGCCGCTTGACGGCGGCCCTGGCGACGCCGAACAGAGCCAGGTTGTTGGCTTCCGTGGCACCGGACGTGAATACAACGCGGCGGGCGTCGCCCCCGATAGCCCGGGCCACGTTGCGGCGGGCAGTGTCGACGGCACGGCCGGCCTCGATACCCGCCAGATGACTCGTGGTATGCGGGTTGGCGTACAGCGATTCGTGCCGCTCCATGGCGGCCTTGACGCGGGGATCAAGCGGCGTGGATGCCTGATGATCCAGGTAGACGGGGGCTAGAGTCATGGGCTCAATCGGTACAATCGCAGGGCAATGCGGCCTCCCCGCTGAATCCCTCTCGCTCCATGAGTTCATCGTCGTTCAATTCGGTCAAGTCACGGTAGGTCAGGTCGGCATCGACGCCCCAGAAGCCGATCGTGACTTTCTTTTGGCTGCGCCGACCGCGGCCCTTGTAGCGTTTGAGCGGCCGGCGCTTGTAACGTGCTTCAAGATCAACCCACCAGTGAATGTCCGACGGCGTGTCCGGCACACTTCTCAGTTCCTCGGGTAACACGGCATTGGCAGCTGCAACGTCGCGCCGGACGTTGGGAATTGCACACGTGCCCTTCATGAAGCAGAAGACGCAGTTGGACAGGTTCGCGTCAGGCGGAAGCGCGAGTTTCCAATCACGGTCCTCCCAGTACGAGAGGACATCGTCGTTGCCGACGCCCGCATCGGCCAGTGGGGTGCAGACGATCTCGCCGTCGGTCATTGCGCGTTTCGTGCGTTCGGGATCGCTGGAGCCGAGGTGGTTTCGCGACATGACACGGGCAACCCGGCGAGGCTCGTCGGCGCGCAGTCCGATAAGGGACACGTATTCCGTGGCGCTCTCCCCTGTCATGGGAGCGAACTCGGGATAGCCTCTTTCAGCGAACACTTCATTAGGCAAGTGCTGCGCGCAAACACGGGAAAAATCGGCGAAATTCTGCTCCGGCAATGCGGGGGGACGAGACCGGAGAAAGGCCTTCTTGCGCAGCAGTTCGGCGTCATTCAACTTGCCCCGGGATCGGCGATGGCGGGCAATCACCGCCTCGTCCGTCATCTGGGGTTCGGGATGAAAGTGCCCGCGCCACTCCGTCGCGTCCTTTCCTGCGAACCATTCGGCGAGAAATTCGTTGGTTGCGCGCAGCTTCAGGTGCGTCGTGCAGATGCGCGTGTGGCGGCTCGGGAGAAAACCCTGGTGGCTGACGAGTTCCTCGAACACTTCGCCGCGCCATCTGTAGCCTGCAGGGTTGGACTCGCTGTAGGGCCGTTCGTTGACCAGTCTGTAACTCGCGCGTCGGGTCCACTCGCCATTGTGGGCGTCTTCGTAGGTGGCGTACTCGATCCAGAAGAACGGGATCCCGTACTCGTTTTCCGCAAAGCGTGAACAGGCGCGCACAAAATCATAAGTGGCCGGATGTTCTGCAGAGGTGTTGTTGAACACGACCACATCGCCGCGCTGAGGGTCGAGAAGGCCTTGCTCCAACAGCAGCATCAGCATCATTCCGCTGGAGCGGCCGCCAGAGAACTTGACGACGTGCGGCAACGTCTCGTGTTCTGCGGCGTCGTACTCCAGGCTGAGGCTAATCGCTGTGCTGAGTGCTGTGCTCATGTCGCCTCCGAGGAGTCGAAAAAATGCCCCGAAACGATCTGAAATACATAATCCGGTCCAAGCGCTCCGAGGGCTTGGGTCGTGCTTCTGCGACCGATCCAGCCTAGCATATCCTTGACTTCCCGACCGGTACCGCCGAGGCCCTCGGCAAAGCACTGTACGAGTGCCGGCCGAATCGCGTTGTCCCCGATGATCGTCAGCTTGGACACCATGGCTTCGATCAGGGCCTCCCAGCGGTACCTCGGGCGCAACGCGGCGGAGAGAGCCTCGTCGGAAAGACGACCGAACGTGGCGTGGGTCTCGGTGGCAAATCGGTGACGCCACCAGGTCTTGGCCAGCGGACAGTCGAGGAAGGCGGTGCGATTGGCCCGGTCGACGATGACTCCGCCGAGGCGTCTGAGCACGGTGCGCACGCACGCGTCTATCGCCTGCGCATCCGTGCCCTTGAGCGCCTGGGCGATGCGGGTCCGCCCAGACTCCCCGTGAGCATTGGCGGCAAGGTATGAACTCTTGATACGACCCTGCTCAATCATGGCCACGTGAATGCGGGTCCACGTTTCCGGGCGCGCTGCGAGACTTACCGGAATCGCCGCCCAAGTTGATGCGATCACGCGTTCCGTTGACCAGGGCGGGTCAGCAAATTCCTTCTCGCTCAGTCGCGTATCGGTCACGGGCGGCAACGCCCCGGGCTTGAGCCCCCACGAGCGCACGAGGCGGCAGAATGCTTCGTGGTCCTCGGCAGCGAGGCGAATAAACTCGCGCTGCCTGACACCTCCGCGTGCACCGCTATCGCGCTTCGGCAACAAAGCTTTCTGCGCACGCTCGAGCCCCGTGCGATCAATGGTCTCGATAAACAGTGGGCTAGCCATCGTGTTCGGCGGAGGGATCGATGGGCCGCAGGCGACTTGCCACTTCGTCGGCGTGAAAATCCTTGTTGTCGTCCCAGGTTTCCAGACCTTGGTCGAGTAGCTTGCGGTGCAAAGCGCGCAGCACGGGAAATTCCCGCCAAGCGTCTCCGTCGCCGTATTCGGCGTGGATCAACTCCAATGCCCGGGCCAGGCAGCCGGTGAGAATCGAATTTCGGTGATTCTTGGCGTCTTCCGGATTTGCCATCCAGCTATAGAGATCGGGGTGCAACTGGACATTGAAGTGGAACCCCTCACCGGTATTCATTTCCACGCGGTAGGTGCCGGGCGGCATCGTGTCGTTGGAGACCAGGCGAATCAGGCTTTCCCATGTGGATGATGCTCGCCAGAAGTGGTCCTGCGCCAATATGGTCCCGGGTGCGACGGAAATCTCGACACCCTGCCAGAGTTCATGCACCCCGTGCCGGCCATTCAACTTAAGGGAGTTCGGCTGGCCGGCAGTGGCAATTACCAAAGGTCGGACGTACACCGGCGGGACGACTTCCTCGGGGTGCCACGCCACTTGCTGCGTCAATTCGGTCGCGCCGTTGGATTCAGCCTTGCGGATGCGTCGGTAGGCGGCATAGGGGGAGGAAATCTCGACGGCGAATGCCGCCTTGTTCCCCTTCAGCAGGGTTGCGACGAGATTGGATCCGGCCACTGTATGGCGAACAGTCATACCTGTGCCCTTCGGTGCGCGCCTGACCCGCGTTTCGTAGGCGCCATCCACATAGTCGAGTCGATTACTGGCGAGGATGGGAAAATTCACGTTGGCCATTAGTCAACTGCCCCGCTTCGGGGCGGCTCGCCTGACGAGCTCCACGCGGATGTCGCCGGCCAGAGTCGGGCGGCACGGCAGCCAGATATCGAGTTCGTCGGCAGAAATTGACACGGGACCGAGCAATACGGCGCGGTTCTTGCCGTGGCGATCGGGAAGGTAGGCTTTGACCGGCTGTCCGCCGACGGTGGCGCCCTGGCCGATCTCAAGGTAGTGGTCAGGCTCAGGGCTGTCGCAGGTCGCGTCCGATCCGTTGGCAACCACAACTCGGAGTTCCGCGTTGATCGCATCGTCCAACGGCTTGGCGCGAATCCTTATGCCGCGCGTGCGCCGCACGGCGGCCACGCGCGTGTCGATGCGGCGACCCTGTCTGCGAAGCCGAGGCGGAGGCTTGGGATCGGGGTTCGGGCTGGGTGGCCGCGGCGGGCCGATCGGGTCAGGTCTGGGCACGCGTTCTGGTGTGCCTATGCCAGGGGTGCGGGCACGAGGATTCTTGCGCTCTCCGTCGCCCGGCACCTCGACCGAAAAGAAGCCAGGGTCAAAATGCTGGATATCAATCTCGGGCGCAAGTTCAAGGATGCGTTCATGCAGTTCCTTGAGGAACTCAACCACCGCCTTGCGGGGTGCCGACCCGCGCCTTTGGCGGGTCAGATCGATATCAATGTGCCGGGGACCTTCAAACGTGCCCACCAGGCGGCAGGCATCCTTGGCTTGTTCCGGAGAGAGCAGGACCACGCCGCTAAAAGGGACGACGTTTCGGTAGTCGGATGCCTTGTTGTGCGGTACATCGTTCGTAATCCACATGCCGTTACGGAATAGCTGTATGTGCGTGGCGCCACCGGCGGTGCGAGGAAGTTCCCGAAAGTGGAATCGGACCGTACCGTACTTGGTCTGGATGGTGTAGGCGTAGTCGGGTTCAAGGGTCTGGAGAGTATCCCAAGCCTGCCCACCGCTGGGTCCGATCGAATTGCGGTCGCGGCGTTCGCGTTTGCGGCGTCGTGCCAATATTGTCTTCAAGGCGCTCTTGTCGATTGTCTTTAACGTTTTTCCACGTGTGCTCAACACAATTTCCATGCGCCCGTCGTAAATGACCGGCGTGAAGTGGGTAGCCACTACGGTTTCGATGACGGCGAGTACGTCATCATCGTTTGAGAAGCGGTTGAAGCGGTTGAATCCGAGAATTCCGACTACGGATCCTGTAGTGAAGTTCTGCTCGATGAAGTGCAACTTCTCGTCGAGCAGGGGCATGGTGGAACCGTCAAAAAATTCGAAGCGATCGAAAAGGGCGTTCGGATTCATCTTCTTGGCGAGGTAGCCGTCTTCGCCGCACATCTTCCTTTTGTACATATGAGAGGCCAATATGGCGTGTCCGGAGACGGTGCGGCCTTGCGCGTGAACGCCACCGTAAAGGATGTAACGCATGTCAGAGGCAGGAAACGACGTCATGTGTCCGTTGCCGTAGGAGCCTGCAGTGGCTTCGTCTGCCTTTCCACTTTGGCCGTCGCCGAGCAGGTCCTCCATGCCTTGTGGGTTGAGTCCAATGCCATTATCCAGCACCCAGAGCACTGGCACCCGCCCTTCATAGAACACCTCTTGCATTGCATCGACTATGGACTGGGACTGGGCTAGATTCTTCTTCTTGCGCTGCGTCTTGATCGCGCATTGAAGGTGTTCCCAATACTGCCCAAGCTCGGGAATGCGAGACGCATCTACTTCGTCGATCTCGAAAAAGACGCGAATGATGTCACGGTTGGCTTCTATCGCCGCATCCAGCGAATTTTGTACCAGTTCCCTGATAACGGTGTGAGGATCGACATTGTTGTAGGCCGAGAGGCCCGATGCCCGAAACCCCGACATTTTGCCGGTGCGAACGAATTTTAGATTGTCTTGCTGGTCGCGACGCTGCTTGTCTCTAGCCAATCTCTGTTCTCCTTGCACGGTGGTGGTGAACTTGGTCAACCGTGCTTGCACCGTACGGAAGCGAGAAGTCGCACGGTAGTAGACCACGTTACACCTTCTGCATGGGCGGCGATAGTAATGGGTGTACAGAGGATGCGCCAGTCAGCGAAGTAGTGAATGGTTGGTTGGTGCCATGCTGAGGCCGCTGGGCATGTCATTAGCGTGACTCACAGGAATCTCGGTGTGCAAAGCTAAGCCATATAATGCGCGAGGAGTTACGGGCGGCACGTTCGCTTGCAAAGTGGCTGACTGGAGCGAGGCGTCTTCTATAACCGTCTTGTCGAACGCCTGATTACGCATCATGTTCACTGTGCGGCACGGCAAGGACCGGATCTCGGCGATCGCATCGCAATGCACAGTTCGGTGACAACGTGCCTCCGGAGAGTTCCCACCCATGTCGTCGGCTGCATCGCGCCTGAGCAATCACGCATCAGTTTTCAGATGTTGCAGGTAGTTCACAAGCCGATGAATTTCAGTACTTGGGTTTGGGTTGTTCGTTTTCCTGCCATCGACAATTGTTCTCTGGGCATTTGCTTTCGCGTCCTCGAGCCGGTCCTCTAGATCCAGGAACAAACCTCGCTGTGCCTTTTCGTAGTCGGGAAGATGTTCCTTCAAGTCTCTCACGCAATCGTCGGCTGGACTTACCGTACCCGATCTTGCGTATGGCTTGCGGGTGTAGCCGAAATGAAGCAGTAACCAGAATTCAAAACACGGCCACGACCGGGCCAGTTTCAGCTTCCTCGCGTTGGCGAGGGCGCAAGCATCATCAAACGTCGCATGTTCGTCCCGGTCAAATACGCAAGCGACGATATCGTATTTCTCGCCGAGATCCCGTTCCCTTTTCTGACGGTCAAGCGCTGTCTTCACTACAGTGATCGGGGCCGAGCCTTTATGGACCACCGCTACGTTGGCCGCGCTCAGTCTGTACCGACTCCTTATCTCGCTGAAGTAGACCGGCTCTGACTTCGAGCCTTCGCAAACGATAAGAACGCGATTGTAAGGTTCGCGTTTCAGGGGTCGCCGTTTTGACGGCCTGCGCGGTCTCCGTCTGGCCACAGCGAATCTACTGGATACGGTGCTCGACAAACGGCAACGCCCCGTACCTGCCGCCGAGGTATGACCGCTCAAGGTTTTCCAGCCCCTTGCGAGGACTGAAATCCGTAAGCGGAAACAAACGAGTCTCTTGCTTCTCGTTGCGCTCGCAAAACCAGATCTGATCACGACGAAATACCTCCTGGTTCAGAATCGATGTGTCGTGAGTCGTGAAGACCAGCTGAGCACCCTTCGCGTTTAGCCGAGGATCATGGAACTGATCGACCAGAAACCTGACCAGTGCAGGATGGAGACTGGCATGCAACTCATCGAAGACGATCACGTTCCCGTTCTTCAGGCTATCAAGCCATGGACCGGCCAGGGCGAAGATTCGTTGCGTTCCGTCGGATTCATCTTCGAGTTGCAATTCATTCGGGAGACTCTTGCCGGTATCGTGGGTTAACCGCAATTCGGAAATTTTCTTTCCGGCCAACTTTTCCACCAGATGCTTCCAATCCGGATCCACGTCTCCTTGAAGCTGTCCCGGTTGAAATTCTTTCTCCACAACACGGACGTCGGCGATGCCGAGGTCAGCCACATTTAGAAAATCAACGATCTCGTTCTTGCGCTGGTCTTGGCACCAGGACATTGAATAAGCCTTCGTCCAGCCCCGCGCGTCGGCGACCTGCAACCTCTTCTTGAACCAATTGTGGATTGGCCGCAATTGTCGGCTGTTGAGAGAAACCGCGGTTGACAGGTACAGCGCATTCGGTCGAGTCGCCCGTTGCCAGACTTTCTTGTCTCCCGTGAGGTTGGGACCGAACTTCCATGCTTTCGCTGTGCGCTCAAACCAAACCTGGACACGTCCGCGTGGCCATGCGAAAAGCCACTCGTCGGTTACATGATGGCGAGTTGCCCTGAACCCGTACTGGTACCTAACTCCTTCGGTAATAAACAAGACCTCCAGCATCGTCGCCTCATCCTCGCACTCAGGATCCAGACGAAAAGGGGTCACCGGCAATTCATCCAGGTCTGCGGACGAGCGGGTAACAATGTACTTCATCGTAGCCAACGCGTTGACCAAATTGCTCTTGCCCGCGGCGTTCGCTCCGTAGATCGCGGCGGACCGCACCAGTGGTTCGTTGTGCGCACCTCCCGAGAGTTCGGGCTTGACAAGATGTGTGTCGCGCTGCTCGTCTCCGCGACCGGCAACCAGATTGAGCCGCGCCTCGTCGCGTATGGATTTGAAGTTTTCGACTGCAAATTCTACAAGCATGTGGAAGCCATTTTAATGAGTCTTTTCAGCATTATATGACAATGTTCGATTATAAAGTCAATTAGCACCACCCGAAAGCCCATCCCAGCTCACCTGCGAGTCATGCAAATGGGGAAGGCGCCGTCAATCCTCGAGCGCGGGCGCGAGGGTTGGATATCCTGTACATGTAAGATATACTTGCCTTATATGCCCAAGCAACCCATGGCCGGATCGGTAATGGGGCTGCGGAGGCGAAAAGCGTGAAACACGCGGATTGAACACGAATCATAACGGGAGCAAGCAGGACTGTGGCGCCGCGAACCAAGGGACCGAGACTGTACCGGCTCAAATCCGGGATCTACGCGATCCTCGACGCCGGAAACCGGCAACAGTCCACGGGGACGCGGGATCTTGGCCAAGCCAATTCAGCTCTTGCGCGATACATCATCGAACAGGATCGGGCCATCTGCGGGCCCGTCACCCCGGAAGAGATGACGGTGGCGGAGGCGCTCGCGATCTACGCGGAGGAGCACGCGCCGACCCGAAAGGACCCGGCGAGAATCGGTTACGCGATCGACGCGCTGGTGCCGCTGTTCGGAAACACGCCGATTGCCAACCTGACGGGGGCGGCCTGCAGGCGTTACGGCAAGCTGCGCAAGCGCGCACCGGGCACCATTCGCAAGGAACTCGGCACGTTGCAGGCGGCAATCAATTACTGCCATGCCGAGGGCTACCTGACTGCGCCGCGAAGGCTTCGGCTGCCGCAGAAACCGCCGCCGCGCGACCGATGGTTGACCCGCAATGAGGTGGAGCGACTGATCGAGGCCGCGGAGAGCCGACCGGATACCGCCCACCTTGCGCGGTTCATTCTGGTCGCCGTGTACACCGGCACGCGCTCGACGGCGATCCTGAACCTGCGGTTTCAACGGCATACGGGCGGGGGCTGGATCGACACCATGCGCGGCATCATGTACCGCCGAGGCATCGGCGTGGCCGAGACCAAGAAGAGGCAACCGCCGATACCGCTGCCGGCAGAACTGCTCGCGCACTTGCGCCGGTGGGAACGCGAGGGCGCCGACTACGTGGTGGATTTTCGCGGCAATCGTGTCGGTCACGTCCGGCGAGCCTGGAAGCGTGCGCTCACACTGGCGGGCATCGAGCATTGCACCCGGCACGACTTGCGCCGCACGGCGATCACCTGGGCGATGCAACGCGGAATGAACCGTTGGGATGCCGCCGGTTACTTCGGAATCTCTCAGGACATGCTGGAACGTGTCTACGCACACCACCACCCGGACTACCTGCGCGACGCCGCCAACACGATGTCGCTGAATCTTGGCGATCGTAAAGGCTCGAGCCATTTGAGGGCCGTCGAAAGCGTCTGAAAGGTGCGGAGAGCACCGAGAATTACCTACTTGGAGCGAAATTTGCCTTCTGGCAGATTTTCGCCGGCGTGCCGGAAGGTACGCGTGGATGCCGCACTTGCGACGGCGCGGCCATGCATCGGCCAGTGCGGGTAAAATGTGCGCACGAAAGAGGCGATGGATGCCTGACAGGGAGGACGACACCGATGGCCATCGACGAAAGCACGCTCACCAAGGGGCAATTGAGAAAACTCGGCGCCTTGCGCCGGTATGTGGGAGACGAACTGGGAGAAGAAGCGTTCCAGAAGTGGATGGCGCAGCAGGCGGCGGCCAAGGCCGACCCCGTGGCGCAGAAGATCGAACAGGCGCTGGCGGGATTCGCCGGGGATCGGAAGTTTTCTCTCGGTAATTACGGGTATACGGTTCGGCGGGCCCGGGGCAAGGACGCGAGCGGGTTCGTGGCGACGAAGAACGACAAGCCAAGAGCCGGTATCACTGGAGCGACACGCTCGAACCCGTGCTCGGCGAGGGGGTCGAGGCCGAGGAGGACATCCAGCAGCTGGCGAGAAAGCTGGGAAAACTGGCCGAGGAAGGCGCGGCGATGCCGGCGGTGGAGATGGACGGGTTCGTGACCGGCCTTCACGTGCTGCCGGAAGTCGTGCCGGCGCCCGAGTGGATTGTGCACGTGTGGGGACCTGAGACCGAGTTCGACAATATCGGCGAGGGCATGGAAATGGAGGCGGCCCTGCTCGGTCACTACCACGGCGTGGGCCGCACGCTTGAGGAGGAGCCCGATCAGTACCGGCCGCTGCTGGAGGAGGACATGCGGGACGGGGGCGTAATCTGGAAACCGTGGATTCTCGGATTCGCCCGCGCAATGCGGTTGCGCCCCGCCGCCTGGGCGAGGATCGAATCGATCGACGACCTGGACGTGCAGGAGGCGTTGCTGGTGATCCAGAGGCTCTATGAGTCGGCGAAGGGGACGAGCGGGCTGGAGCCCGAAGGGCTCGACCTGCTGGACGAAATGGCGCCGATGCTGATCTGCGGCACGGTGCGCGAGCTGAGTTCGCTCAGGCCATCGCAGGGCGGTGCGAAAAGGCGCGGGGCGAACGTGACGGAGGTATCCCCCACCACGGCGGAGGGGCAGGTGCCGTGCGCCTGCGGCTCTGGGCGCGCTTATGGCAGATGCTGCGGCGCGCACTGAGTAAGCGGCCCGGTGCTTGCGAGGGGGGATTCGTCAAGTGTTCGACCGTCCCGATGTGTTTCAAATGAAATCCGAAGATTCGAGTTTCCAAGTGATCGTTTAGCCATGGTTGTCGGCGGGCCGGCGCGAGAACCACGTGGAGCTGGACGAGGCGTTCCCCGAATTAGTCGAATCCCGAAGTGGGCTTGATTGGCGTTTGTCGGGACCTGTGGTGAAACTGGACAACCGTGTACTGTAGGGAAAGGGCAAGCTGGTGACATGAAAAAGCATGTTGGTTGAGCAAAACGCAGAGACGCTCTCCGTCGATCAGGTCAATCGCCATCGCACTCACCCGAACCGCCTCGCGCTCCGACTCTCTCGTGAACGTGCCTGTGGCCATTAACAGGCCCGTGTCCGCGCGGCCTGCAAGGAAGTTGCGGAAATCCCGCAACCTTCGGAGGTACTGGCATGAGGCCGACTACGAAATGGGGAGACGGTTCATACGGCTCGAGGTTCTCAGTATCGTCAGTGACGCCAATCGCGTTTTTGCTGTCTGGGGCGACGTGCGCAATTCGGGCCTGGCCAACACCTATATCGTGGGCTTGCCGACAATTGAGAAGATACGGCTGTACCGCCGATGCCAATGTTAGGCAGCTACTTCATACATTAAGGTAATGATGCCGCATGGCGATTACTTGGACGATGCGACGCGTAATGAAGCAATTGGTGAGCAGCGAAGGAAGCAATTACATTGAGATTAGACCCAATGCTTGAATTGCACTAATGCCAGAGGCATAAATCACTAATGTCAACCCCACCATAAGACTCCACGTCAACCATGGTGGCCAGTGTTGAGCTAAAGACTCAAGGCGACGATTAACTTCGACCCTTAGCTGGTCAAATCGACTATTGTGATAACCTTCTTTTCCATGTTCTGGTGTTCTGTGACGTAGGTATAGTGCGGCGCGAACCACCGGAATTGCGGTGAGTATGGTTCCGAGAAATGCGGCAACAGGCGAATACTCGACAAACCACATCAGCTGGTCAGCTTCAGATATGGAAAAGGTGGATTTTTAGAAGCAAGAGCAACAGAGGAATCCGTACGAACAACAACGCGCTGATTCTTCACCAAAGTTTTCGAAATCGAATCAACGAACCCTCTTGTCGTGGACTTGTTTGCACACAGTACAACGATACCGAAGTCTTCGTTTTTATCACTCTGAACCGCTCCAAAATGGGCACCGTGATCAGAATCATTGGATGTTAGTACAAGCAAGTACGCGGTTGGATCGCAATCTGATCGATGCTCATTGTCTAGCGAATGAAGCAGCGTAGGAACATTAAAATGATCTTGACTTCCTTCTATAAGGCTAGCGAGGTCCAGCAGATCCTGCGGTTTCTCCTCATATGCATAATCGGCAAACGTAGCCTTGGGCAGTTCTTTCGACACACATGTTTGAAGTGCCTTGAAACAATGGTCATACAACAGTGCGAATGTGTCGTTCTCTGATTCCAGCGAACTTGAACGACTGTGGATTGCTTCCCGTTTTGGAACTGGATTTTCCATCATAACCGTCCAAGCAGTTTTTTCGTCTGACGTGCGCTGTTCCTCTTCTTTCGCAGGCCGACCACCAATAACCAATTCTTGATTGCATGCCTTCGCGATAGCAGCCAAAGTTGAGAGCTTCGGGCCATCTCTGCTGATTCCGCGTTCAAGACGACTTATGGCTGCTTGTTTTGTACCGATTCCTTGCGCGAGTTCCGACTGCGACAAGTTGGCGGCTCTACGCAAATTGTAGATCAAGCGAGCCGTAGCAAGAACAGCACGCTGCTGAGGGATTGCTTCCTGCAGATCAGGACGTGCATCGATCTCTGCCTTTAGCTTT
>MKWU01002647.1_pt1 | contig 26008 bp, 14 predicted proteins | sample 809101 | NCBI WGS metagenome assembly MKWU01 (sample SAMN05860141, study PRJNA318959) | sponge metagenome | host: Aplysina aerophoba | place: Slovenia: Piran, Adriatic Sea, Gulf of Piran | collected 2013-05-07 | reverse complement strand
ACCCTGGCGTTCGCAACGTGGACGCTCTTGAACGTGATTGGCGTGATCCGTTCCGCGGCCCTCTCGGGCCGCGGGTGCCGACTGAAGTCGGCGTTCCAAGCCGTCTTGGCCGTGAACGCGATGTGCCTGGTGCGGTTCCGCCAGCTACCCCCACAGCAGACACGGCCGGCGCGCGGGCTGCAGGCCCGCAGGCGGGTTCGTAGCTCGCGCTTGCGGCGCAAACGATCCCTGCGGGAAGGCTACTCCGGGCTGATGGCGCCATCCGCGACTCCGCAGTGCCGGTGCGTCCGGGTGTCGAGGTCCTGCGCGGGAGCCCAGACCACGTGGCTGGATCATCGAAGTGATCGGCGGGTGTCTCCCGAATCGTCCGCTCCATTTCCCGTACCAACCGGGTGAAGGCGTTGTACTCCATAACTGCCCGCGCCAGAACCAGCAGCCTGAGCACGAGCACTCCCGCGAGGACGAGGGCGACTACCAATACGAGGACTCGTCGGCGCGCACATGGTCAGGCATGTCGTAGCGCAGCCCCACGTCTTCGTACATCGACGCGCCGAAGGCGGCCACCAACCCGTTGTTGCCTCTGCGCAGGAGTTTGCCGAGCGCGTTGTCCAAGCGGAACTCCAACAGCGCGAGCCGCATCCTGAGCCTTCCACTCTTCGGGATATTGAGCTTGTCCGCGAGGTCCTTGCCGATCAGGAAGCGGCAGACGGGGTAGATGGTCTTCTCGACCAACTTCGCCCGCGCGGCGGGATCCGTGGTCCCCACGACCAGGGGCGCGGAGTTGATCAGCGCATGGACCATGATGACAGCATGTTCGCCGGGCGGCGGCTCGCAGGCAGAACCGATTTCGTACCACCTCAGAGCGTCCTCTTCGTCGGTGTAGAGCATGGCGTCGGGAACGCCCATGAGATGTCCGGCATAGCGCCACACGGCGCAGAAGCTCTCTCGCTCCTCCTGGGTATAGACCGCACCCAGGGTCTCGGAGTGCTTCAGCGTCCTCGCAGAGAAACAGGCGAGTGCAAAGCCCATGTGAGCGGCACTGATCGGTGTCCCGTGGCTCTTGAAGTCCCATTCCGGGGACTGGCTCAGCAGATACCGGACCTGCGCATGAACCAACCGGATTCGGACCGACAGCTTCCAGCCTTCGCCGTCCCGATGCAGCCCCTCCGGCCAGAAGATCTCCACCTGGTGCCGGTTGTTCTGCCTGAGCCGCCTGACGCCGTAGTCAAAGACGCGCCCGGTCTGGAAGAAGGACTCGCTGATCAGCGTTGAGAAGCCGTCGATCAGCGTCCCGGCAACGAACGCGACGAAGACGTTGACGACATTGGCCAGGAAGGCGCGGGTGCCCGGCCGGAAGGCATCGTAGTCGAGCCAGGGCGGTTCGGGTTCGGAGAAGAGATCGCGCAGCGACTCCGGCGCGTTGCGAAAAACGTCCTCGTTCTGGTCCATGCCTGCCTGGATGAACCGCGACGCCTCGGCTCGTGGCAGCAAGGCGAGGTCCTTCACCGCCGCGTCCGCCAGGGGATCGCCGATCCGAGTGTGCCGGATGTAGATATCGGCTCGCCTCTTGTCGATGGCAGCAGCCTTGACATGGCCTTCCACATACGCGGAAGGGACTCCGTTCTCCATGGGTTCGGTTATTGGTGTACGACGAAGACATCATGGTACGCTCTTATGCGTGATTATTGGACGAGTTTGTAGTATTTCTTGGTAACAAATAAGTGACTCATGGGCCGTGCTTCCTTTCTACACTCCGAGAACCCCGACAGCGACCGGTTCTCCCGGCGCCGCGCTTCCTGCTTGGCCTCTGCGTCCGCGGGCTTCAAGGAATCGGTGTGCGCCGCCCGTGGCCGACTCTTGACGAAAAACGGGGACGCTTCCGCCACACTCCTCCGCCTGTGGATCAGCAGTCTGGAGTAGCCTTCCCGCAGGGGTCATTCGCGCCGCAGGCGCGGGCCGGGAGCGACCCCGCACTACGAATAGAGCGGCGAATGAAGCGCCGGGTTTCGGGGCTGTAGATCCGTAGAGTGGCCCCGAGGCGCCCCCGCCGCGGGTGCATTGCTCGTGGGAGCCCGCCCCGCTTCGCGCTTGGTCAGGAACCCCGGCGCGGCGGCTCAGAGCGCCGGGCTACGGTGAGAGCGGACCCGAACGCAACGAGATTGACGAATCGCGGCCAGCCCCCCGTCGGCCCTGCTGGATGGGCCTTGATTTGCGCCGTGTCGTTGGTGGCGTGTGATTCCTCTTCTCCGACCGGCCCCGAGCCGGTGCAGCCTCTTCGGCAGACGCAAAGGACCGGCGCCGCGTTGCCATCGTGGGAGGACCGGACCACGAACGTCTCAGAGCCCTTGCACGCGGGACAGTCGCCGATCCGCTCGGAGCCGGACTGCCGGAGCCCGAGCGCTGAGCCCATGCGATCCACGCCGCCCTCGTAGCGGTAGGGGACGGCCAGCGTTTTCATCGCGACCCGGTTGCGGTTTCCCACGGGCCTTCCGCGCCGCGCGCCACTCCGCCCAGGTCATCCTGACGCCATTGGAATCCGGCGAGGCACGGACATCAGCGCCACATCCTATTCTTGCTACGGTCTTCCAGTATCGCGCCGATATCACGCTCTCCGGTGTACAGTCGGTCCGAGTCGGGCGATTGGGAGGACATTGTGTCGCTTTGGGAGGAACCGCGCACCAGAATATCCTGCCATCGCCGCCAGGCTCCTCTGGATCGTCATCCCGGATCCTCGGGATGTACCGATGCTTCCGCGGTCGGGCCGCAGCGATGGAATCGGAGGGCTTCGCGATGGAATACCCGATCGGGATTTCGAGCGACGATGAGGCCGTGCCCGGCGCGCCACCGTCGGGACGACCGCCGCCGCGGAAAGGACGTGCTGGCCTTCCACGACGATCATTGCGTGTCATCCGACCGGGAAGCGGAGCACGGGAACGGGAATACGCGCTTCCGCGGTCACTGGCCCGGAGTCCTCATGCCCGGGAGCCCCGGCCGAGTCGCCGAAGGCGCCGCGCAGACCTCGAGTGCGCCAATGGCGGCACGAAAGCGGCCGGGCAGGTTGGCGCCCGCAGGCGTTGGACGCGTTCCGAGAGCGAGACCTGAGAGCCCCGAGTGAGCGAGCGCGACTCCGGAGCCCCGAGGGAGCCCGCGCGACGGGTTCCGCCCGCGGGGGGACGTGGGCCCATCGCCTACATGGCCCGCAACCGCGTCGCCGCCAACCTCCTGCTTGCGTTCATCCTCTTCGCCGGCTTCTTCTCGCTGGCGAGTCTGCCGCAGGAGTTCGTCCCGGAGGTTTCGATGGACCGCGTGTCCGTCTCGGTCTCGTATCCCGGCGCCACCCCGGACGAGGTCGAGCAGTCGGTCCTATTGAAGATCGAAGAGCAGATCGAGCAGGTCGAGGGATTGAAACGGACCCGGGCGACGGCCGTTGAGGGCCGCGCGCTGCTCGTTGCGGAAGTCGATCGGGGCTGGAATGTCCGCCGCTTCCTTGGCGATGTCGAGGCCCGGATCAACGGGATTCAGACGTTCCCGGTCGGCGCCGAGCGCCCGGAGCTGGCTGAGGTGACGAACCGGCAAAGCGTCATTCGCATCGTGCTCTACGGCGATGCCCCCGAGCGCACCCTCAAGGAACTCGCCTACCGGACCGAGGACGGGCTCTCCGCACTGCCCGAGGTCTCGTATGTGGAGACGACCGGCATTCGCGACTACGAGATTTCAATCGAGGCGCCGCTCCCGCGCCTGCGCGCGCTCGGCCTCACCCTCGGTGACATCGCCAGCGCGGTGCGGGCGGGCTCGCGGGACGTTGGGGCCGGAAGCATCGACACCCCCGACGAGGAGGTGCGGATCCGAACGACCGGGCTGAAGTACACGCGGCAGGATTTCGAGGAGATCATCGTCCTGGCCGGGACCGACGGCGCGGTCGTGCGGTTGGGCGACATCGCCGAGGTGCGAGACGGCTTCCGGGATGCGCCCATCGCCGGGCGTTACCGGGGGCTGCCGGCGGCCTACGTCGAGGTCTTCCGGACCGCCGACGAGAAGATTCTGGAGATCGTGGACGCCGTCGAGCATCACCTCGAGGCGGAAGTGAGGCCTTCGCTCCCCGCAGGTGTGCAGCTCGATATCTGGAACAACGACGGCGACACCGTGAGATCCCGTCTCGGGCTCCTGGTCGAGAACGGACTCCTGGGGCTGGTCCTGGTTCTGGTCTCCCTGGCCCTGTTCCTGGAGCTGCGGTTGGCGTTTTGGGTCGCGATCGGAATCGGCGTGTCCTTCGTGGGCACCTTTGCGGTCATGGCGATCTCCGGATCGTCCATCAACCAGTTGTCCCTCTTCGGCTTCATTCTCGCCGTGGGGATCGTCGTCGACGATGCGATCGTCGTCGGCGAGAACATCTTCGCCGAACGCCAGCGGGGGGCGCCGGCGGTCGCCGCCTCCATCGGCGGCGCCCGCGGGGTCATGAGGCCGGTGATCTTCGCGGTCCTCACCTCGGTGGCCGCGTTCTGCCCGCTCCTGTTCATTCCGAGCGCTCTCGGAAGGTTGTTCGGCGAAATCCCGGTCATTGTCATCGCGGTTCTGCTGCTGTCGCTGCTCGAATCCCTCCTGATTCTCCCGCATCACCTCGCGCCCGTCCGGGTCGCGTCCCGGTCCCCGGGGAGGGTCCGCCTGGTGGCCGCCCGGATCCATGCCGGCGTGGCCGGCGCCCTGGGGCGGTTCGTGGAGGGTCCTCTCGACCGCATCCTGCGCTTCGCCACCCGCCGGCCCGGAGCGGTGATCGCGACGGCGGTCGCCGCGGTCATCGTCACCGTCGCCGTGATTCCGGCCGGAATCATGAAGTTCGATGTCCTGCCTTCGCTCGAAGGGGATCTGGTGACCGCCAGCCTGGAGATGCCCGAAGGCACTCCGGCCCATCGAACCTCCGGCGTGGTCCGGACCGTGGAGGCGGCGGGACACCGGGCGATCGAGCGACTCTCATCCCGCCGTGGCGAGGATTCCGGGGCCATCCTCTCGGGCGTGAACGTCACGCTCGGCCTGCCGGCACGCCAGAGCGGGCTCGGCGGCGCGGCCACCGACGAAACCAACCCGCGGGCCAACGTCGCGGCGGTCGAGTTCAAACTCGTGAGCGCCGACCGGCGGGACATCTCCGCCACCGAGCTTCAAGACGAATGGCGCGAGGAACTCGGTTCGCTGCCGGGAGTCAAGTCCCTCACCGTCTCGGCCGACGTGCTCAGCCTCGGCGCCCCGGTCCATGTCGAACTGTCCCATCCGGACCCGCGCCGGCTGGCGGCGATTGCCGACACCCTGATGGCGAGGCTCCGGGCGATCGCCGGTGTCGTCGAGGTCCAGGCCGACCAGAACGAGGGAGTCCGGGAGATCCAGCTCGACGTGTTGCCCGAAGCACGGACCCTGGGACTCACGCTCGATGGCCTCGCCCGGCAGGTCCGCGCCGCCTTCTTCGGCCAGGAAGTCCTGCGGGTGCAGCGCGATCGCGAGGACGTTCGCGTCTACGTCCGGGTCCCGGAGGCGGACCGCAACACCATCGCCGACCTGGAGGGGATGCTGGTGCGGACCCCGGCCGGCGACGCGGTTCCGCTACCGCGCGTTGCGTCGGTGCAGTTCGGCAGATCGCCCACCACCATCAGGCGCAAGGACGGCCAGCGCGTCCTCGCCGTCACCGCCGACGTGGTTGCCGGCGTCGTCACGGGCGACGAGATCACGCGCCTCCTCGGCGCATCGGTCCTCCCGGAGCTGGCGCGCCGCAACCCGGGCCTGGCCTACAGCTTCGGGGGCGAACGCCAGGAACAGGTCGAGTCCCTCGGCGCGCTCGGCAGCGGCTTCGCACTCGCTCTGCTGGCGATCTATGCCCTCCTGGCGATCCCGCTCGGCTCCTATACCAAGCCCGTGATCGTCATGGCCGCCATCCCGTTCGGGATCGTGGGCGCCTTGTGGGGCCACCTCATCCTGGGGCTCGATCTGTCCTTCCTCTCGCTGTTCGGCATCGTTGGTCTGAGCGGCGTCGTCGTGAACGATTCGCTCGTGATGATCGACTCCATCAACGAACGCAGGCGCCGTGGCATGCCGGGCCGGGAAGCCATCCTCGCCGGCGCCAAGGCGCGCTTCCGTCCGATCTTCCTCACTTCGCTGACCACCTTTCTCGGCGTGGCGCCGCTCATGTTCGAGAGGAGCCTCCAGGCGCAGTACCTCATTCCCCCGGCGGTTTCAGTGGGGTTCGGAATCGTGTTCGGTACGGCGGTCCTGCTGATCGTCGTGCCGGCGCTCGCGACGGTGGAGCACCGGATGATGACCTGACCACGCGTCCGGTTGCTCTCGCGAGGGATCCAACGGGCGCTCCGAGGCTCGCCTCCGCCAACCAGCCCACGGTCTCCATGATGTCGGGGCGCGCCAACGAACAACCCGGTCCGAATCTGCGCCCCTCCCCGCCGGGGCGCCCGATCGCCGCGTCGGGGCGATCCTGGAGGAGGGCCGACGCCGACTGAGTATCACCCAATTATCACCTAAAGGGGATCGTAGTGGGATCAAAAGATCATACATGATCTGCTATAAATGTTGTTTGGTACCAAATGGATGACAGGAGTACATTCAACGTCGGCCTGGCCGGATGTTCGCGTGCAGGCAGGTCCGGAGATCGGAGGAGTGACCGCCCGATAACGGATCGCCCTGGCCCCGGGGGGTGGCGGCGGGCGCCTGCCCGGCCGGAGCCGGAGTCGGTCCGCAGGATGATCCGGATCGAAGGCCACGCCTCCCGCAGACGGTCCAGCAGCCAGCCCGGGTCTTCCTCACCCCCCCCGCCGCCGCGTCCCGCGCTGCGCTCCATATCCGCACCGGCACCGGCTGTCGCCCGATCGAGACCCGCAGCGGCAGGTAGCAATACTCCCGGTGATACCCGTGGAAGAAACGCTCCTCCGGGCATCGGGGGACTCGGCTACCCGGTCGACGCACCCCGGCTGAATCCGGCAATCTCGGGGAAGCCGGTAGCACCGTGAGGGTGGTGGTCGTCGGCGCGGGGGCCGCCGGACTCTCCGCCGCCTGGGAGCTGCGCAAACGCGGCGTCGATTTCACGGTGCTGGAGGCGGCCGGCCACGCCGGTGGGCGCATCGCCGTTGAGGAAGTGGAGGGATGCCGGATCGACACCGGCGCGCAGGTATTCACGGCGGCGTACGACACCGCACTTCGGCTTTGTCGCGAACTCGACGTCCCGGTTCGCGCAGTCAGTCGCCGAGCGGGGATCTGGAGCCGGGGTGGATTCCGGGTCTTCGACCGGGACGACAAGTGGAGGACCCTGAGGACGCTGCTCGCCTTCAGGGCGTTTCCGCCCCGGAGCCTGTGGCAGTCCGTCCGACTCGAATGGAGGCTCCGCCGCCATGCCGCCGACCTGAGCCTGGCCGACCCCTCGCGGGCGTTGGCGCATGACGCGGACACGAGCATCGCCGACTGGATCCGGACGAATGCCGGCCCCGAAGCGCTCGAGGGGCTGGGGGGCTCGAGCATACGGGCCCTGACCCTCGCCGAGCCCGAAGACGTGGGCGCCGCCTACGGAATGGCCCTGCTCTGGGGTTTCAACTTCGAGCCCGGCGACATGCTCACTCCCGAACGCGGGATGGGGCAGTTCACCGAGGCCCTCGTCAACACTGTCGCCGACCGGATACGACTCTCCACCAAGGTGGAGCGCGCCGTCATCCGGAACGGCGCGGTGGCCGGAGTGCAGACCGACAGCGGCTTCGTCGCCGCCGACGGGATCATCTGCGCCACGCCCGCCACCGAGGCGCGCCGCCTGCTGCCGGATCTACCGGCGGACATCGACCGTACGCTCGGGCGGGTGACCTACTCGTCCACCTGCCGCGTGGTATTCGGCGTCGACCGGCCGACGTTGCGCGACGGATGCTATTTCGTCGCCTTGCCGCGTCGCGAGGAGTCGTTCATCGTGAGCTACAGCGACGCTGCCGTCAAATCTCCGCAGGTGGCGCCGTCCGGGGGGTTGATCCACGCCGAGTCGGCAAGCGATCGCGCCGAGTCCCTCGCGCAGCTTCCGGATGCGGATCTCCGCCAACGCTTTGTGGACGAGATCCGTCGCTACTCGCCAGGCATGCAGGAACCGCGGTTCGCGCGGGTATATCGCTGGAAGGAGGCCGTGTGCCTCATGCCCGGCGGCGCTTTGACCGCAATCGCCCGGGCACGCGGGAGCCTGCCGAAGCAGGTTCGGGGACTGGCTCTCGCGGGCGACTACATGCACATCCCTTCGGTCAACGGCGCCGCCGCGAGCGGCATTGCAGCGGTGGACGAGCTGATGCGAGCCGTTCCGTCAACTTAGCCGGCCGGGCAGCCAGGATGCGCGGCGCCTCCTCGACAATGCCAACGCTCCTTTACCCGACAGAGGTGAGCTGAGCCAAGCTCTGGAAAGCCGGTCAACCATGCCCCCCAACCCTCCGATTCCGGCCAGTCCGGACGCCATCACTCCCGCGTGGATGCAGGAGGCCCTGGCTGCGGGCGGCGCGTCCGGTTTGCCGCCCATCGAAGCCATGACCGTCAGCAGGATCGGATCCGAAATGGGCATGCAGGCGGAACTGCTGCGCTGCCGGATGAGCTGGAGGGAAGCTGCCGCCCCTTTTGAGAGCGTTGTCGTCAAGTTGCCCAGTCCGGTATCCAGGACCCGCCGGGTGTCCACCAGCCTGAAGTTCTACCGGCGGGAGTACGACTTCTACCGCCATGTTGCCCATCGTCTGCCGTTCCGAACGCCCGCGCTGCTCTACGGTGACTGCCGGGGCGGCAACCAGGATTTCGTGCTCGTGCTGGAGGACCTGGAAGGCAGCGAGATGGTGCCGGTCGAGGCGGGCGCAACCGCAGCGCAGGCACGGGGCGCCGTGCGCACCATTGCGAAGCTGCACGGCCGGTATTGGGAGAACTACTCCGACCAGCCGGGGCCGGGCTTTCACGACGCTCTCAACCGGAAGACCCGGATACTGTCGCAGCTCGCCTACCTGAGATACCTCGCCCCGGCTCTCAAGCACTTCGGACACCTGTTCTCGGACGACCTGAACCGGTTTGCCGAAGCCTTCGGACCGAGGGTCTCCGATTACCTGCGCGACGTGGGAGAGAGGCCCAGGACCTTCATCCACGGCGACTATTACCTGCCCAACCTCTTCTACGGCAGCGGTGGCCCGGACGACATCATCGTGATCGATTGGCAGGTCAGCGGCATCGCCAGCGGTCCGTTTGACGTCTCGTACTTCATGGCGCGCAGCGTTGCGCCGCAAGTGCGCCGGGAGATCGAACGCGAGGCGGTGGCCGAGTACCGCGACATCGTGGCGAGCATGGGAGCAAGACATCTCACGTTCGAGGAGTGCTGGGACCTCTACCGGCGCAACATGCTGACATGTCTCATGATCCTGGTCGTCTCCCTCGGCCTGCTGGGCCACACCGACCAACTGAGCAGACGCCTGGTGGAGGTCGCAATGGCGCGATTGGTCGCCGCCTTCGAAGATCTGGATGCGTACGAGTTTCTCCCGGGACCGCGCCCCTTCTTCAGTCTCGCCAATGCCTTTTCCGCCTCGTCCCGCCTCGGCTACCGGCTGTCCAGGGGCATCGCGTGATGGGGACGGGGCCGGACCGCTTCGGCCGAGGCAGGGATCCGGTGGCGCGCCCGGGTCCCGCATCCGCACCCGCAAGGAGGTCGGGACCCGATGTCTGAGCCGCCGGTGATCGTGATTGGAGGTGGCGCCGCGGGACTGTCGGCGGCCCATGAACTCCGCAAACGCGGGATCTCCGTGCTCCTGCTGGAGGCTTCGGACCGCGCGGGGGGGCGGATGGCCGGCGAGGTGATCGGGGATTTTCACGTCGATACCGGGGCGCAGCTCTTCTCCACCGCCTACACCGCGGCCCTCGGGCTGGCGAAGGAACTGCACGTCCGGTTCGATCGCTCCCCCGTTTCGGCCATTGCCACGGTCTACAACAGCCGCAAGCAGAAAACGGGGGTCATGAATCCCTCAGCCTTCCTTCATCCCGACAACGTCAGGACTCTGCTGTCCCGCTCCCTCTTCTCTCCCCGGGGGCTCGCGCAGTTCGGCCGCTTCGCCCGGCTCCTGAGGAAGCGCAAGGCCGACTTCCAGTCCGGCGACTACCTGAGTCTGCTCGATCTGGATGTCGAGGAAACGTGCGCGGAATGGTGCCGCAAGAACGTTGGACAGGAGTTCCTTGACGAGTTCGGTGATTTCGCCGTCGCCAGCATCACGTTGAGCACTCCGGAACGCATCGGCGCGTTGAACGGGATGATGATGCTCTGGATGGCTTTTCTGGAGCGGCAACACACGCTTCGCATGCCGGAGTACGGGATGGGCTACTTCTCCCGGAGGCTGGCGAAGGCCTGTGAGGACGTGACGCGCCTGGGCGCGCCGGTGGAGCGGGTCCTGGTCGGCGACGGCGCGGTTCGCGGCGTCGTGACGCCGCGGGACGGTTTTCTGGAAGCCCGCGCCGTGATCTGCGCCACGACGGCGCCCGCCGCGCTGCGAATCCTTCCCGGACTTCCGGGCCGGACGCGGGAGTTCCTCGAGTCCGTTCGGTACTCCTGCTGTTGTCACGTCGTTTTCGGGGTTGACCGCCACCCCCTCCCGAACGGCCACTACTTCTTCATGCTGCAGCGGAAGGGCGAGTCCTTGCTGGATTGCTTCCTGGACAGCACGGTCGGTTCCCCGTTGTCCGCGCCGGAGGGCTACGGCTGTATTCACGCCTATCCGTCGGAGGAGGCTTCCCGCGAGTTGATCGGGCTTGACGATGAGGAGATCAAACGCACGGTCCTCGATGAAATCCGCCGCTACGCCCCGGCGATGCCCGAAGAACCGCTGTTCACTCGTGTGTATCGTTGGGAGGAGGCCGTGGTCCTCCCCGACGGAGGGATGATGCGGCGCATCGAAACGCTGCGCGCCGAAGGGTTTCCGGGGGTTCGGGGCCTTTTTCTGGCGGGCGACTACCTGCACATGATCGCCAATGTGAATGGCGCCCTGATGACCGGCATCCGCGCGGCCGACGAGGCCGACCGCTACCTTCAAGCCTCGTCCCACTCGGAAACCTCCGCGTGACGCCGGACCGGGCGGCTGGCGGCCGCGCTGCGGTGCACCTGCCCGAACGACAGAAAGCGCTGACCATGGCCGGCGCCGTGCTGGCCCTGTTCCTCGCCTCACTCGGCCAGATCATCGTAGCCACGGCCTTGCCCGGCATCGTCGCCGACCTGGGCGGGTTCGAGAGCTATACGTGGGTGGCGACCAGCTACGTCCTCGCCTCCGCCATCACCATTCCCATCTCCGGCCGCCTCGGCGACATTCACGGCCGCAAACTCATCTTCGTCCTGGGCATTGCCGTCTTCCTCGTCGCCTCCGCCGCGTGCGGCTTCAGCCTGACCATGCACCAACTGGCGGCGGCGCGCGCGGTGCAGGGCATCGGAGGCGGCGCGATGCTGGCCCTGGGATTCGTCGCCGTCGCGGACCTTTTTCCGCCGGAGGAGCGCGGCAAGCAGCATGGATTGAACAGCCTCGTGTTCGGCATGGCCGCGCTGATCGGACCTCTGCTGGGGGCCTACCTCACCGAGCAGGTGTCCTGGCGATGGGTCTTCTTCTTGAACCTTCCGCTGGGCCTGCCCCTGCTGTTGCTGATCGCCCGGGTCTACCCGAAGATCGAATCCGAAGAGGAGCGCCGCTCCACCGACTACCTTGGCATGGCGGCGTTGGCCCTTGCCGTCGCGGCGATACTGCTGGCCTTGACGTGGGCCGGCGTTCAATACGAGTGGAGCTCCCCGCAGATCATCGGTCTGCTGTCGTTCGGGATGGCGATGGCGGTGGGACTGGTGGTCGTGGAATCGAAGGCGGCGTCTCCGATCATGCCAATGGAGATTTACCGGGAGCCCGTGGTGGCGGCTTCGCTGGCGATGGTGTTTCTCGCGGGGTCGGCGTTGTACGCCAGCGTGATCTTCGTGCCCCTGCTTTTCCAGGCGAGCCTGGGGGTATCGGCGACCGGCAGCGGCGCCTTCTTGACCGTAATGGTGCTCTCCATGGTGTTGGCCATGGTCCTGTCGGCCAGGTTCCTTTCGAAACGCAACCCGCGCTACCGGTTCGTGGGCGTCGCCGCCACGGGATTGATGGCCGTGGGCGTGTATCTGATCGCCACCGTCGACCCCGGTGCGGGTATTGCCCGTGCGGCGGCGTCCGTCGCCGTCGTTGGGGTTGGCCTGGGCGGCGTTTTGGCCACCGTACTGCTGGCGGTCCAGAACACCGTTCCCTTCGAGAACGTGGGCATCGCGACCGCCGCCGTGCAGTTCTACCGGCAGGTCGGCGGCATGCTCGGCCTGGCGGCCCTGGGAGCCTCCATGGCGGTCAGGTTCTCTGCCGAGATGGAGACGGCGGTCAGCGACGCGGCGCGTGGTGTCGGCTCCCCCGAGCAGCTTGAGGCCATACGGGAAGACCCGGCGATTCTTTTGGATCGGGCGGAAGTTGCGGCCCTCGGGCTGCCGGATGCGCTGCTCGATGCCCTGCGATCCGCCCTGGCCAGCGCCGTCGGCGACACCCTCACCATCTGCGCGGTCGCCGTCGCGCTGTCCGTGGTGGCTGCTTTCTTCCTCGGTTCGCCCCCCCGAGCGCACGCGGCGGCCCGCCGGCCCGCAAGCTGACAGCAGGTGGTCAGGAGACTCCCATGACACTTCGCGACGCCCTCCGCTCCGGCATCGCGCCAATCTATATTCGGGCGCGTCTGCTGCAGGAACGCATCCAGTCGGGTGTCGTGTGGAACCCGTTCGATCCGGACTACCTCGCCGATCCGTATCCCGCCTGCCGGCGACTCCGCGAGCGTGACCCCTGCCACTACAGCCCGCTCACCGGGATGCTGGTCCTGTCGCGATACCAGGATGTTGACGAGGTCCTGCGCGACCACCGGCGTTTCGGGAGCGTCCAGAGGGCCGGGGGAGGCCGGAGGTCGCGGCTCTCGGGCGCCCGCCGGCAACTCGACCACACGCTTCCCAGGCTCGACCCTCCCGACCACACGCGCCTGCGCGGGCTGGCCGAGCACGCGTTCACGGCGCACCGAATGGAAGAGATGGAGAACTGGATCCGCGACACGGTGCACGCCATGCTGGACCGGGCTCGCGACCCCCGCGAATTCGACCTGATGTCCACGCTGGCGACGCCGCTGCCGGTGGTAGTGATCGCGGAGATGATCGGCGTGCCTTCCGAGAAGCGCCGGCAGTTCGACGCGTGGGCGCAACGAATCAAGCGCATAAGCGAACCAAGCCTGAAGCGCGACCAACTGCGGTCGACCGTCGAGGCCATGCACGAGTTCGACCGCTACTTCGCGCCGATCGTCGAGGCGCGCCGGGACGACCCCGCGGACGACCTGGTCTCCAGGCTCACCCGCGCCGAGCAGGACGGCCAGACGATGACCGCCGCAGAAATCCTGGCCACCCTGCGCTTGTTGCTCATGGCGGGTTGCGATCCGCCCACCGACCTCATCGGCAATGGCCTGCACGCGCTCCTCGAGCACCCCGAGCAACTGCAACTTCTTCGAGAGCGCCCCGACCTGATTCCGGATGCCGTTGAGGAGCTGCTCCGCTATGACGCACCCGTGCAGTTGGGTCGCCGCTACGTCAACGAGGATGTCCGGGTCGGGAACCGGCTGGCGAAAGCGGGCTCGCAGGTCGTCCTCCTCCAGGGCGCGGCCAACCGCGACCCGGAGGTGTTCCGCGACCCCGACACCCTCGATGTCACCCGGAAGGGCGCCGGCCACCTCTCCTTTGCGCAGGGAATCCACCGCTGCCTGGGGGCTCCGCTGGCGCGCCTCATCGGACGCGTCGTGCTGGAGGGTCTGCTGGAGCGCTTCGGCAGTATCCGGTTCGGCGCGCGTGAGCCCCTCCATAAACCCAGTTATGTATTTCGTGGGTTGCAATACCTGGACATTCGCGTCCGCCGCAGCAGCGGCCGGAGCTTCCCTGTCCACCGGGACAACTCCCCACCCTGAACCCGCGTCAAGCCACGCCACACGTTTCTCTCCCGGTGGAGTCGGGGAAGGACGGCCAGAGCGGCCGACGTGGAAATCCCGGCCACGCTGCGCCGGTTACTCATGGCGGGTTGCCAGCGGCCCGGGGACCTGATTGGCAACGGCCCGTGCGCGCTGCTCCAATTCCCCGAGCAACTGCAACTCCTTCGGGAGCGGCCGGCACGGATTCCTGACGCCGTCGAAGAGCGGCTCCGCTACGACGCGCCCGTGCCGCTCGGCCGCCGCTACGTCTCGGAGGATGTCCAGGTGGGGAACCGGGAGGCGAATGCGGGCTCGCCTGCTCCTCCAGGGTGCGGCGAACCGCGACCCGGAGGTGTTCGGCGATCCCGACCTTTCCCCTCAGGTCGGCACGCTCCCAACGGCGACGGCTGGCGGCGTGCGGTCGGTGCTCCGCCGGGACGAGGAACCGGATCGAGCACGCCTACGACGCGTCCGCCGAGGCGTTCGCGTTCGTGGGGGCGCGGGTGGCTACCGCCAACCGGCGGTGAGCAGCTCGGAGTTCGAGCCGGAGCGCGGCGAGGAGGGCCGCAGTCTGCCCGTTCCACAGGGGTCCGCAGAGTGTCCTGACATTCCCCTGACATGACGGTTTATCATCGCGTTACGGTGCCATACCGTTCCCTCCTGGAACGTCGCAGACTCCCCCGTTCCCGCACGGCGCGGTGCGCTTTCTTGTGGACGCGAGCCGGAGCGTCGAGGCGGCGGCGGAGCTGTTCGGCGAGCTCCGGCCCGGCACGGTGATCGTCTGCGACCGCTACCGCGAGGGGCTCAGCGTGTTCGCCGACCGCCCCCGGGAGCGGCGGCCCGAAGGTCGGCGTTCCCGTACCGGGTGGGCCGTGAAGGTGGGTGGGGTTGCGGTTCCGCTGCGCTCTCGCGCAGCGGGTGCCGGCTGAAGCCGGCGTTCCAAGCCGTTACCCCGTCAACGGCGAGGAAGGGTCCACTCCGGCTCTTCCTGTCGGGGTGGTTGGGGGGTGCGGTTCCGCTGCGCTCTCGCGCAGCGGGTGCCGGCTGAAGCCGGCGTTCCAAGCCGTTACTCCGTCAACGGCGAGGAAGGGTCCCCTCCGGCTCTTCCTGTCGGGGTGGTTGGGGGGTGCCGGTTCCGCTGCGCTCTTGGGCAGCGGGCGGCGGCGGGAGGCGGCGGTCCCGCGCCGCTTGGGGGCGGGGGGGGCCGTTTGAAGCCGGCGTTCCAAGCCGTTACCCCGTCAACAGCGAGGAAGGGTCCCCTCCGGCTCTTCCTGTGGGGGCGGTTGGGGGGTGCGATTTCGACCGCCTCTCGGCGGTCGATGCCGGCCGGAGGCCGGCGCTCCGAACCTGCGCGAAGAAGCGGTGGAGACGGTCTTGGTCCGGAGGGGCGGTGAGGCGGGAGACCACCACCAGGGCCAGCGCGGAGACGAGAACGACCGCGGCGGCCGGTTCGACGCCGCTCTCGGCGATGGTCCAACCCGGAGCTCCTTCGGAGGAGACGAAGAAGTACGTCCAGACCAGGAGTCCGCTCAGGATCGCCGCGGCCGCACCGGCTCCGGTGCTCCGTTTCCAGTAGATCGCACCGACGAGCACGGGAAACAGCGTCGAGAAGCCCGAGAGCGCCCAGATCCCCAGGCTGAAGATCGTTTGGGTGGAGACCAGGCTGAGGACGAACACCACGACCAGGAATCCGGCCACGAAGACCCGGCCGAGCAGGGCCTGACGGCTCTGGCTCCAGGACGCGAACCGCGGGACGCGCGCCGCCGCGTTCCTGGTGAGCATCGTTCCCACGGCCAGGGTCTGGGAGTCGAGCGACGACATGATCGCCGCGAACACCCCGGCCGCCAGCAGGCCCGCGAGCACGCTGCCGGAGTGCTCGCGGATCAAGAGGATGATGACCGGCCCCGCCGCGTCCTGGGGGACATCCAGCCGGCCCAGGGCTCCGAGCACAACCGAGGGGAACCAGACGGCCGCGATGCAGGCGGGATAGGCCAGCACGGGCAACCGGAACGCCTCCGCGCTCCGGGCGGACATCCAGTGACTGAAGATGTGGGGAAAGCACGAGGTGGACAGCGGCACGAAGAGATAGGTCGCGATCTGGATCCAGTCCCGCGGCGAGCGGGCGAGCTCCAGGAGTTCCGGGGACTGCTCGCCGAGCCGGGCAATCGCAGAGGCGAAACCTCCCATTCCGGCAGTGATCACGAAGAACGCGAGGGCGCTGACGCCGATGAAGACGAGCGTCTGGAAGGTGTTCACGAGCGCGGTGCTGCGCATGCCGCCGAGGACGACGTAGACCAGCACCACCAGGCACATCACCAGGCTGCCGGCCCAGGGCGGAATGGCGGCGTCGGTCCCGGCAATGGCGGCCAGGGCGTCCCCGCCGCCCTTGACTCCGATGAGCACGTAGGGGACGAGCCAGAGCAGCGACGCCCCGAGCACCAGGAGTCCCAGCCCGGAGGATCCGTAGCGTTCCTCGAAGAACTCGGCCTGGGTGGCAAACCCGAACCGCTTTCCGAACCGCCAGAGGGGAACCCCGATCACGAGGAAAGTCATCGGGATGACGATCGCCGAGCTGGTCGCCATGAGGGCGAACACCCGGATCCCCTGGCGGTAGGCCTCGCCGGAGGCCCCCAGGATGGTGAAGGCCGTCATGTTCGTTCCGAAGAGCGTCATCAACAGGACGAACGGACCGATCGAGCGCCCGGCCAGGAAATACCCCTCCCCGGCGCGGTCCGGCCCGCTCGCGAGGCCGAGCCGGGACGCCAGCCCGATCCCGATGACCGCGGCCAGATAGAGGGCGACGACCGCGAGCGTCATTGGGGGTCCTGGTTGCCGGTGCCCGAGCGGCCGGAAGCGGACGCGTCGCCGGCGCGTTCGGATTCGGGCAACAGCACCCGCACCCCAACCCACAGACTGAGGGTGGACAGCCCCACGAGGGCCACTTCCAGAACCAGCCCGAAGGGCGTCCCGAAGAGCCGCGGCTCCGCCGGCGCGAGCGCCACGAGGAGATGCAGGAGGACGAGCGCCGCTACCGAGGCAACCAGCCGGCTACGGCCAGGCAACGTGCCAGCAGCCCGGGAACGCTAGCGAGCCCGGAGTTCGTGCGTCCGCTTGAGGTTGAACCGGATTCCGACGACGCCGGAGAAGTTGTCCTGAAACTCCGTAACGTGCCGTGCGAACAGGCGCAACTCGGTGAAGATCTGCGTCCGGCCGGCCTGGTAGTAAGTAGGCAGGTTGAACCCCGCGGTGGCGAAGACTCCGGCGTCCATGATGTCCGGGTCGCCCGGCGCCCAGAGCCCGGCGCCGGCCCCGAAGAATCCCCCCTCGGTCTGCTGGGCGAGGATCACGTCAATCGACGATCCCCCCCAGCGGTTGTGGGCGAGCCCGCCCGCAACGCGCAGCATGAGCGTGCGGGTCCGCACCTCGGCCGGCTGGTGCGCGATCGTGAGCGCAGCGGCGCCGCCGGCCAGCAGGCTGGACGGGTCGGACATGATGTCGGGACGCATCGCGCGGTAAAGGCCGCCGCCCAGATCAAGCGAAGGCCAAATGCGCGCGTGGAGAGCGTCCACACCAACGTCAGCGCTGCTGCAGGTGGCGGTGACGCCTCGATCGTCCGCGATCGTCACCGTGGCCTCGTAGTTCCCGTCCCCCGGGAGGATGAAGCGGCGTTCGCATTGGTCGCTGGCGTCGAGGGTGGAGATCTGCACCCCGTCCTGGGTGACAGTGATGTAGCGCGTCGCAATGTCGCCGGTAACCGCGCTGGAGCCACAGGCGTCCACCACGAACTCGGCAGACAGGTAGTGCGTGGCCTGCTCGGGCGCGCTGATGCTCAGCGAACAGGTCGGGGCGCCCGCCTCGAGCGAGACGCTCGCGTTCGCCGACCGCGGGGATCCCACCCCGCTCACCGTCGCTTCGGCCCGCCAGGCGCCGGCTTCGCGCAGTTGACCCGTCCAGGAAAACCGCTTGCCCTCCCGGTCCATCGTGAGGTTCTCGCTCGATCCCGAGGGGGAGGTGAGGGTCACGTTCAGGCGCGCGCCCTCCTCGAGGCGCACGTCCACCGTGATCCGCGCCGCGGAGAAGGCGTACTCGCCGGACGCCACGAAGTGGAGTACCGGAGGATCCTGCAGCAACTGCGTTGCGGTGGACGCGGCGAACCCCGGTGACACCGAGAGGACAAGGAACGCCGAAGCCAGGCCGAGACGCCTCGCCGGACGAAACGCGGGACGGTGGATCAGATGGGTCATGGGGTTCCCTTCGCCTCCTCGGCCTGAACGGAAAGACGGCCAGCGACTCGGCGGGTAGTTCCAGGTGGGCCGGCAAGCTTACTTTCTCCCGGGGAATCCTCCACCCTGACGGCAGGAGAACCGGCATCCACTGATAGAATCTCCCGCCGTTTGAGTTCGGAACCGGATATGCGCCCCGCACGCGGCGGGATACGGCTTCACCTTGAGGACGGCGCCGAATTTTCCGGCGGCTCGTTCGGTGCGGCCCTCGATCGACCGGTGGCCGGAGAAGTCGTGTTCAACACCGGGATGGCCGGGTACGTGGAGACGCTCACCGACCCGTCGTACCGGGGGCAGATCCTGGTTCTGACCTATCCGCTCCAGGGGAACTACGGCGTTCCCCCCGCGCGCCCGGAAGGCTCCATCGAGGGACCCTTCGAATCCGGACGAATCCAGGTCCAGGGGCTCGTGGTGCAGCATCACGAACCGCAGTACAGCCACCATGCCGGGGTCCGGTCGCTCGGCGCCTGGCTCGCGGCCGAAGGGGTGCCCGGAATCCAGGGAGTGGATACGCGCGCACTCACCATGCGGCTCCGCGAAGCCGGCACCATGCAGGGGGTGCTCTCTCCTGCCGGGCTCGCCCCGGCGGATGCCCGGGAGCGGGCGTCCGCCGTGGAAATGCGCCGGCAGGTCTTCGAGCAGGTGGTACCCGCTGCTCCTGTCCGTTACGGCCCCGAGGACGGGCCGGAAGTGCTGCTGGTGGACGTGGGCGCCAAGGACAACATCGTCCGCTCCCTCGTCTCCCGGGGCGCCCGGGTGCATCGGGTTTCCGGGCTCGAACCGTTCGCCGGGGCGGCGCGGTCCGCCGCCGGGATCGTGCTCGGGAACGGCCCCGGGGATCCCGGGGACCTCCAGGACCTCGCCCGGGAGCTCCGCGGGGTGATGGGGTGGTTCCGGGGGCCGATCTTCGGCGTCTGTCTCGGCAACCAGTTGCTCGCGATGGCCGCGGGCGCCCGCACGTTCAAGCTGCCCTACGGGCACCGCAGCGTGAACCAGCCGGTTCGCGACCTGACCACCGGCCGCTCCTTCATCACCAGCCAGAACCACGGCTACGCGGTGGATGAAGACGCCCTTCCGGCCGGCTGGAAGCCGTGGTTCCACAACCTCAACGACGGGACCAACGAGGGAATCCGGTCGCTCGAACGGCCCTTCCGGAGCATCCAGTTCCACCCCGAGGCCCATCCCGGACCGGAGGACACCGCCTACCTCTTCGACGATTTCCTCGAGGAGTGCACGCGGCAGTGAGCACAACCCCGCAAAAGCCCCGTTCCGTCATCGTCCTCGGCTCCGGGGCGCTCCAGATCGGCCAGGCGGGCGAGTTCGACTATTCGGGGTCCCAGGCCATCAAGGCGCTGAGCGAAGAGGGAGTGCGCACCGTCCTCGTGAATCCGAACATCGCGACCATCCAGACCAGCGAGGGGATGGCGGACCGCCTCTACCTGAACGCGGTGACGCCGCGCCTCGTCCGGCAGGTCGCCGAGGAGGAGGGGGTGGACGGCGTCGCGCTCTCCTTCGGCGGCCAGACCGCACTCAACTGCGGCCTCGAACTCGAAGAGTGGTTCCGGGACGCCGGGATCCAGGTGCTGGGCACCCCGGTGAAGAGCATTCGGGACACCGAGGACCGGGGGCGCTTCAACGCGCGGCTCGCCGAGATCGGCGTGCTGACCGCGCGCAGCATCGTCTGCCACCGCCGCACCGAGGCCCGGGAGGCCGCCCGGAAGATCGGGCTCCCGCTGATGCTGCGCATCGGCTTCGCGCTGGGCGGCAAGGGCAGCGCCATCGTCGAGACCGAGGCCGAGCTCGAAGCCGCCCTCGTGGGCATCTTCGGGACGCACGACACCAAACAGGCCCAGGTCCTCGTGGAGGAATCGCTCCGCGGCTGGAAGGAAATCGAATACGAGGTGGTGCGCGACCGGGAGAACAACTGCATCACCGTCTGCAACATGGAAAACATGGATCCGATGGGGATCCACACCGGGGAGTCCCTGGTGGTGGCGCCGTCGCAGACGCTGAACGACGAGGAATACCAGCTCCTGCGAACGGTCTCGATCAGGACGATCCAGCACCTCGGCATCGTGGGCGAGTGCAACGTGCAGTTCGCGCTGAGCCCGGCGGGAGCCGACTACCGGGTGATCGAGGTGAACGCCCGGCTCTCCCGCTCTTCGGCGCTCGCCAGCAAGGCGACCGGATATCCGCTCGCCTACGTGGCGGCGAAACTGGGGCTCGGGTTCACCCTTCCCGACCTGAAGAACGCCATCACCGGGGTCACGAAGGCGTTCTTCGAGCCGGCGCTCGACTACCTGGTGCTCAAGGCGCCCCGCTGGGACCTCGGCAAGTTCCAGGCGGCCGGAACCCGCATCGGCAGCGAAATGAAGAGCGTCGGAGAAGTGATGGCCATCGGCCGGACCTTTCCCGAAGTGCTCCAGAAGGCGCTTCGCATGCTGGACATCGGCGTCAAGGGACTCGATTCCCGGGCCTTCGAGTTCGAGGACCGCGAGGACGAACTGAAGAACGCGACGCCGCGCCGCGTCTTCGCGCTCGCCTCGGCGCTCAGGGAGGCGGTCGAGGCGGAACGCGTGCCGGAAGCGGTCGCCGAAATCCACGGCCTCACCCGGATCGACCCCTGGTTCCTCCACGGGATCGCCGAGGCCATGCGGACGGAGGCGGAGGTCGAGCGGGGTGGCTGGCCCATCCCCGAGCCGACCCTGCGGAAGGCCAAGGAACAGGGCTTTTCCGACGAGTCGCTCGAGTTCCTGACCGGGAGGGCGCGGGGCGAGGCGCGCACGGCGCGCCGGGAGGCCGGCATCGGTCCCCACATCGCCCGGATCGACACCCTGGCCGCCGAGTTCCCCGCCGAGACGAACTACCTCTACTCGACCTACCACGCGAGCGGCGACGAAGGCGTGGGGCTCCCCGCCGGCGGCCGGCGCCGGATCCTGGTGATCGGGTCCGGGGTCTACCGGATCGGATCTTCGGTCGAGTTCGACTGGTGCTGCGTGAACGCCGTGCAGGCCGCGGCGGAGCTCGGGTTCGAAACACTGATGCTCAACTACAACCCGGAGACGGTGAGCACGGACTACGACATCTGCGACAAGCTGGTCTTCGACGAGGTGAGCGTGGAGTCGGTGCTGGACCTCGTCGAGAAGGAGCGGCCGGACGGGGTGGTGGTGAGCATGGGCGGCCAGATCCCGAACCGGCTGGCGATGCGCCTCCACCACGCCGGCGTGCCGATCCTGGGCACCTCCGCCGAGGACATCGACCGGGCCGAGGACCGCAACAAGTTCAGCGCCCTGCTGGACCGGATCGGGGTGGATCAGCCGCTCTGGGCGCACGTGACCGATGTGGGCGACGCGGAGCGGATCGTGGAGGAGCTCGGGGGCTTCCCCGTGCTCGTGCGTCCGAGCTACGTGCTGAGCGGCGCCGCGATGTCCGTCGCCCACGAACACCACGAACTCGCCCGCATCCTGCGGAAGGCGAAGGCGATTTCCCCGGAGCACCCGGTCGTGATCTCCAAGTTCGAGGAGGACGCCCGGGAAATCGAGATCGATCTCGTCGCGAACCAGGGCGAGGTGGTGCTCTGGGCGGTCAGCGAGCACGTCGAGGACGCCGGTGTCCACAGCGGAGATGCGACGCTCGTCCTTCCGCCCGTGGACATGACGATTCCCACGCTGGGTCAGGTGCGGCGCATCGCGGAGCAGATCGCGAAGGAACTCCGGGTCACCGGCCCCTGCAACATCCAGTTGCTGCATCGCGACGGGATCGCCAAGGTGATCGAGTGCAACCTGCGCGCGTCGCGGAGCCTGCCGTTCGTGTCCAAGGTCACCGGACGCAACTACGCGAGGGCGGCCACCCGCATCATGCTGGGAGCGGACCCGGGGATGGATCACCGGCCGCTCTACGAACTCGAGCACGTGGGCGTCAAGGTGCCGCAGTTCTCCTTCTCGCGGCTCATGGGCGCCGATCCGCTGCTCGGCGTGGAAATGGCCAGCACCGGCGAAGTCGGATGCCTCGGCGAGTCCTTCCACGAGGCGCTCCTGCACGGCCTGGTCGCCACCGGGTTCCGGTCGCCGAAGAAGGGCGTACTGCTCTCGCTCGGGCCGCCGCGCTGGAAGCACCGCTTCGTCCGCACCGCCCGGACCATGGCGGAGGAGCTGGGTCTCAAGATCTACGCGACCTCCGGGACCTGCCGCGTGCTCCGCGACAACGGCATCGAGGCCACCGAAGTGGCGCGGGTGGCCACGCCGCAGCGTCCCCTGGGGGAAGGCTTCGACCAGCCGGGCCCGCCCAGCGCCCTCGACCTCATCGACCGCGGGGAAGTGGACTTCGTGGTGAACGTGCCCGTCGCGTTCGACCCCGAGGGCCGCCCGGACGGTTACCTGGTGCGCCGGCGCGCCGTGGATCGCGGCGTCCCGCTCATCACCGATCCCTCACTGGCCCGCCACGTGGTCACGGCGCTCGTGACCCACGGGGAAGACAACCTCCGCGCCCGCGCCTGGAACGACTTCCTGGAGTAACAACATCCCTCGTCGCTCACCCCTTTCAGACGCCATCAGACGTCAAACCGGCACGCACTGCGAACTCTGGGGCCTCCCTTCGCTAACGCTCCAGCTTACATGCATGGCGGTATTCCGCATCTCGGACACAGACGTCCCGGGCAACTGTAGTCGTTACCAACCAGTAACCATCCGCGCCTCACCTAGCTCCGTATCCGTCGGTCGACCGCTACCACCTGCCGCCCTCATGCGCCGGACGGCGTAACCAGTCGGACGCATACTCCACTGACGCTACGACCTTCCACCGCTTTCTATGCCTGACTACGACTTTCATCAGCTCTCGCCACCTGAATTTGAGCAGCTCTCGCGGGACCTCCTCCGTGCGGAGAAAGGCGGAACGTGGGAAATTTTCAAACCCGGCAAAGACGGGGGCACCGACCTCCGCGGACATACAGGAGAGGGCAAGTTCCTCGCCCAATGCAAACACTTTTCGAAGAGCAGGTTTCCCGGTTTGCTTCGTGCGCTAAAGAACGAAGTCCCGAAGTCCAAGGCGTTTAAGTCCTTTCGCTATATGGTCATCACATCGGTTCCGTTGTCGCCCAAGAACAAGGACGACATAGTGGCTTTGTTCCCGCTGAACTTCCTACAACCCGAAGACATCTGGGGATGCGACGAATTGAATGCTAGCCTGCGCACGCATGGCGCAGTTGAGCAAGCGCACCACAAACTCTGGCTCCCAAGTACTGCAGTCCTCAATCGCGTTCTGCACGCTGACATCATCACACAGACGGATTTCACTATAGAAAAAATCGGCCGCGAGATCTGCCGCTACGTCCCTAGTCGGTCCTTTCCGGACGCCATGCAACGACTTCTTGAAGACCGAATTGTCATCATTGCCGGTCCACCCGGCATCGGAAAAACCACGCTGGCTCGCATCTTGTTGTATGAGCACCTAAGACACGGAGTCCGACCAGTAGTGCTTAACCGCTCCATCGACGATGGACTACGACTTGTTCAAAAGGATGTCCAACAGATCTTCTACTTCGATGACTTCCTTGGATTTACCTTTCTCGGAGACCGAAAAGCAGATTTTGGCCGCTCTGAGGCACGCGCCATCAAGAACTTCATCGATCTAGTCGCCACTTCTGCGTCGTCTCGTCTGGTGCTAACGACGCGCGAACACATCCTAAATCAGGCTCTCCAGCAGTCGGAATTACTACAGGAACAGAATCTCGTTGACTTTCGGCTCGTAATAACCATGCAGGAGTATACGCGAACAGAACGAGCGAAGATTCTCTATAACCACATTCACTTTGGGGACCTGCCAGATGCTTTCAAAGACGCTTTGCTCTCGGAAGAGTTCTATTTCGAAATCATAGGACACGACAAGTTTAACCCGCGCCCCATCGAGTGGCTGTCTACCTCCAGTCGCCTCTCCGGTGTGCGTCCGGACGAGTACCAGCAATTCGTACGTGATTTGCTGAACGACTCGTCCAAGATTTGGATCGGTGCTTATCGTGAGCAGATTAGCCAGGCTGGTCGGTCCTTACTCCTCTCACTCTTTAGTCTGAACGGCCATGCTCCCATCGCCGAACTGGAATCGTCCTTCTATCGAGTCCACAAGACTAGGGCATACAAGTACAACTTTGAGACCAAGCCAGAGGACTACCAGTCATGTCTCCGTGAACTAATCGGTGGGTTCATAACGATTACGAGTCGGAATACCGTGGACGTAAGGGACCCATCTGTTCTCGATCTAATGAACTCCGTTGTAACGTCCGTTCCTGAGAACGGTGTCGACATACTCCTAGGATCTTTCTCTACTCGACAGATTGAGATTGTATGGAACTTCGTACGGTCGGTCGGCGACAGTCGACTTCTACAATCCTTCATCCGGTCAAAGGACGATATCTTCGAGGCTGTTTCTCATGTAATGAAGAATGAGATGGAGATCTCTCGATCAACCGGTACGCCCCCCAAGCCTTCAATTGAACGGCGCGTCGCGATGCTACTTGGCATGGCAGATCGCCTGATGTCATCTGATTTTCTAAGACTGGCGGAAGAGCATACGGAATACGCTTCTAAGAAGGCTTCCGATTACGGTATAGAAATAGAGGAATGCATCGAAGTCCTGAATACGATTAACGGCTCGAAGTGGCAGCCGATCATGGGGAACCAAGAGATACGGCGGACGTTCAATTCACTGATCTTGCAAGGAATTTCTGACGGATGTCCCTCTCAAGAATTGATGGCGCTTGTTGAATACGTGGATCGGAGGGGTTCGTGGACAGAAAGCTTGTACGAGCGTCTTCGCACAGTCTTGGAGAATAGTCGGACAAGCTACCACCTAGCTGAGGAGATCTCCGAGTGTCGATCGACTGCGCAGTGTGACGAGATTGCCTCACGTCTCGAGCGCTTAGGGCAGAGGCTTGGATCGGACGTAGCGCCGGAAATAGCCGGGGTCTTTGAAAGGAAGCAGCAAATCGAAGACGAAGAAGAGATGCGGGCGGACATGGCAATGGACGAATGGAAGGACCAGTGGGGAGCCGAGAGGCACACGGAGAACGAGATACGTGAGCTGTTTTCGAGTTTGACGGAGGACAGAGAATAGCGAGCGTGGACTACCGACGCCCACCCCTCACAGATTTGGCGGTAGAGCCAACGACAATCGAAAGAGCCACTGTGGCATCGAGGCCCTTTCTGTCTCGTGGCTTATATCGGAAGGGCGGAGCTGGCTCGGGGATCACCCGTTGATGCGGTGTCGTCGGGCAAGAGCGTCCGCTTGCCGCGCATCCTCGAGCCGGCCCAGCGCTTCCGTGAGCAGCGGCCGGGGGCAGGCCAGGTTCATGCGGGCGAATCCCCGCCCTTCCTCGCCGAAGATCGCGCCGTCCTCGAGGCGCAGTTTGGCCTTGTCGAGCAGGAAGTCTTCGAGCGCGCCCGGCTCGATGCCGGTGCGCCGGAAGTCGAGCCACGCGAGATACGTCCCCTCGACGGGGACGGTGCCGACGTTCAATTCGGGGCGCTCGGCAAGAAAACTCCGGAGAGTCCGGACGTTTTCGCTCACGTAGGCGAGCACCTCGTCGAGCCAGGGGGCGCCCCCGCGCCAGGCGGCTTCCGCGGCCGCGCCGCTCAGCGGGTTCACGCCGTAGACGCCGGTGCGGTCGCGGGCATGTTGATAGGCGGCGCGCATCTCCTCGTCCGGGATGACGAGGCACGAGGACTTGA
>MKWU01002643.1_pt1 | contig 26051 bp, 19 predicted proteins | sample 809101 | NCBI WGS metagenome assembly MKWU01 (sample SAMN05860141, study PRJNA318959) | sponge metagenome | host: Aplysina aerophoba | place: Slovenia: Piran, Adriatic Sea, Gulf of Piran | collected 2013-05-07 | reverse complement strand
AGAACGCCGGACGGCGTTCCCCCTACAACATCGTCACATGCTGGCACACCGTTCGTGCGGACGCCAACCTCGGCAGGCTTCGCCTCCACGACTTGCGCCACACGGCGGCAAGTCACGCCGTCATGTCCGGCGAGAACCTGCCGCAGGTGAGCAAGCTGCTCGGCCACCGGCGGCACGAGACCACGGCGGAGTATGCTCATCTGGCCGACGACCACTTGGTCAAGACGGCGGAGAAGGTCGGCAAACTTGTAGCAGAAGCAATGAATCTCTCCAACAGCCTTCCTCAATCCCGTTCTCGTGTTCGCCGCACGTACAGCCGCTGGATTTAACAATTCGCCAGGGTAACGCCGGCATGCCATCGCTCCCACCTCGTGCCCGGTTGCGAATAACGCCTTCAGCGTGTTGTCGGGCTCAGACGCGACGCTCCGTGCATAGGTGTCATGCCACAGTTTCAGGTGACACTGGTCCCCAGAGATGTAGCGCGACTTGGAAAGGCCCGATACGCGCGTCACGACCTGTAAGCCACAGTCCGTGGATAGCGCCGCCCGGGATCCTCCGTCCACTTTCTGAGATAGTTGGCGAATTTGCAGCCCAAGTCACCGCGCTGCTCGACGGTGTCGGCCACCTCGCTAAAGCCGATGTAGCGGGTTTTGTGCTTCGGCTCATCTCTCTTGCACTCAGGCTGAATGTAGACAACCCTGGATTTCGTACCCGTCGATTCCCAACTGTTAGCGAGCTGTACGCCGTCAAAAGCCTTGTTCCATCCGGGTCGCGGTTTGGGAAATGTCAGGCAATTCAGCTTCTCGCCATTCTCGATCGAAACCAACCCCAGATTCGAGAGTAGATGCATCAGATGAAGGTATTTCGGCTTTTGCTTGCTGGCGCGTGCCAGCTGCATGGCGCCACAGACAAAACATCGGAAAGGCTTATGCTTCGCATCAAGAAGATACTTGTCCTGCTCAGGTCGTCGAGAACCCATATCTGTTTTCAGCTCAACGAGAAACACCTCCTTTCGGTCATGCGAAAACGCGACGTAATCCACATTGTATGACTGGTTTTCGTGAGGGGCGCGACCAGCCTTTGATCGCTTTTTTTCAAGCTCTTGTTTGCTATAGAGCGTGCCTATCCGTAGCGGAAATTCCGGAATCAAAATCGGATGAAGCTCGATGTCCCGGCCCAGTTGCTCGCCGAGTATGTCGAAAAGAAAAAGTTCGAAGAACGGTGCCAGACGCCCTTCAAGCCGGTAACCCGGCAGGTGCCGCCAAGCGTCCATCTGGTTGAACATTTGGGCAACCCTCCGGGACGTGTCCATTGCCATAGTTGGGTCCATAACGATTGCCTCTCGAATGCGTTGAATTTCCGGTAGGACCATATAGCCTTTTCCCCCGCGTTGCAGCCACCGGATATGACGTGCATCGCGTCCGACAAACAATTTGAACCAGTCGGTATTGTTTCGAGCCAGGCGGGAGACTTCAAGGCCGAGCAGCAGACCGATCTGCCCCAGGGCGACCACAGACGTCATGCGTGCGAATCCGCTTCGCCCATCGGCGGTGGCGCCGGACAGCCCGAGATTCTTGTCCACCACCGCGATCCGATCGGGATCCTACCGGCTTTCGGCGCCCTGCTTCTGGACCGCGTCGGCCCCGACGACATGGCCGAATGGTTCGATGCCGCGCGCCGGGACAAGCCCGGCGCGGCCAACCGTGCGTTCGAGATCCTGCGCGCAATGATGAACCGGGCCGAGGAGTGGTGTTTTCGGGAGCGTGGAACCAACCCCTGTGTCGGCATCAGGAAAAACTCCAACCGCAACATTGCCCGGTTCCTGGACCGCGACGAACTGGCGCAGCTCGGCAAGGTTCGTCTCCACGACCTGCGCCACACGGCGGCAAGTCACGCCGTCATGTCCGGCGAGAACCTGCCGCAGGTGGGCAAGTTGCTCGGTCACCGCCGCCACGAGACCACGGCCTTGTATGCCCACCTTGCCGACGGGCATCTCGTTGAGGCCGCAGAAAAGGTTGGCCAACTTATCGCAAAAGCGATGGTTACCTGATCCGACGTCGAGAATCCGTGCTCCGTGATCGCGGTCCTCCAAATGCAGCTCCCAGCGTATAGTCTTAGTACAAACATCAGACTAGGTCTCGGAATCGCCGGAAGAGAGCATATCGTTCTAGCGACACAGCAAGTGACCCAAAAGATCGGGCGTCCACCTGAACGGTATGTCTTGCAAAATACAAGCAATATTCGGCAACCATGAGATCTTGACTTTTCCGTTGTTGTCCCAATCTCGTAATCATTGTGTCTTTCGCCTCGATTAGACCAGTTGAGAACAGAGCACGGCGAACAGACCGCGAGCGGTTCCATTAGGGAGCATTATCATGAGTGTCTTTCGAATTCACATTCGGCCCCGTGGCGGAGCCGGCGACCCCACAATTTCATTCGACTACTGTTTGCGGCACGATGTTCTGGGTATGGGGTGGGGCGTTCAGGCGGCAGAACCAGCCCTGAATTGGGACGAATACCATGAAGCTGCAGAAGCGCAATACGGACTCGCAGATCTTGCGAATGTTCTCTACCTGCATGACAACGTGGACGAGAACGACCTTTTGTGGACTCGCGATACAGCGGGGATCTACTACCTAGCCCGGGTCGTGAGTCCCTGGGAATATTTCGCGAACGAGGAAGCCATCGAAGCTGACATCGTTAACATCGTCCGTTGCGAGATTCACCGCCTGCAGGTGGATGAAGTTCCAGGAAAGGTGGTTGCTTGTTTTCGGCCTCCGAAAACGATTCAAGCCATCGCCGACAACACAGTTGCCGCCTATTCCAGATTGCTGTGGAATCGCTACGCAAGTATGCAACACTATCCGCCCGAAGAGCAGGCGGTACCGGATATTTTTGCATTTCTTGACGACAAGGCCGCAGAAGACGTCGTCGCCATTTTTCTGCAAATGAATGGATGGCTGCTTGTACCGGGGTCACGCCAGGCAAATAACATGAGCTACGAATACCACCTTATTCACAAGAAGAGGTTGCAAAGAGCCGTCGTTCAAGTCAAAACTGGGCGCGAAGAGCTGAATCGGGATAATTGGGCGAGGTTTGCCGCTCACCTAAATGAAGGGGCGGACGCCGATACCAGAGTTTTTCTCTTTCAAACCTATGGGAACTACACGGGCGCACAAGACCCATGCGTCGAATGCATTGACCCAGATGAACTGCGAACGTTCCTCTTCGCCCATCGCTCCCTTTTGCCACGGTCGATAGGTCACTGGATTGATTTCGTGCAAGCGCAGGTTGACCCATGAAGGAATTGACAAGCGGTGCGGCACGCTCGGCGCTCCTGGAAGGTTGTTTGTTCTCGTATCTGAGAACAACGCCGACTTCCGCGTGGCACGCAATCAACGACCTCAGCTCTTTCTCGGTCTATTTGCAGACGATTGCAAGCTTGGCTCATTACTCCGACAATTGAAAGAAAGTCATCAATCGAACAAGCAAGCAAAACCTGTACAATACGTACAGTGTCTGCGAAATTCATGTTGGCCGCCTATGCTAAATTTGTTCGCAATCCACCTAACCGACAATAAGATCAATTAGTGTGACAATTCACGTTTACATCGTTGGTACAGCACACGAGATACAGTGCGGAAACACAGAAAAAGCTACGCAGGAAAAGATCGTCGCATTTCACAACGAAATTACCAGAATTTGCTCAACACACAAGATTAGACGCGTTGCCGAAGAAATGTCAATGGACGGCTTGCGCCGTCAAAGCGTAGACAAGACAATCGGTCAACGAGTTGCAACAGACTACGGAATTTGTCATCACCATATCGACGTAAACAGAAGCGCACGAGCGGAACTCTCAATGGACGATGCGCTACCTGCTGTAGCGTCGCTCAATGTGGATGTTTCAGATAAGCATAGACATCGACTACGTCAAGGTGCCCAAAAACTTTGCGATGAATTTCGAGAAGGCGTCTGGATAGCTCGAATCATCTCACACAATACGTGGCCAGTTCTTTTTGTGTGCGGTTCAGATCATGTAACTTCTGTGCATAAACTCTTTCGGCAGCTGGGCATGAAATCTAGAATTCTACACTCCGACTTTGATTCGTAAGTCAATGCGTCCGTTATCCCACTGAATATTCAGATAACATACTCAAGAGTGACCAGACAATTTATAGCAACATGGCATTATTCTATGACACGAAGATCAGAGGACTTTTGAGAATTCCCACAACCACACAATCTGTTGGCGTTGCGCCCAGTTTGAAAACGGTGCTAGCAGGCGGTACCGCAGATAATTGGCGTGATGCTGTAGGCCGGGTTGTATCGGGCAGTGCAGCAGGATTGCAGCGCGATGCGGATCATGACCCTAGGCGAGGTCCATGGCTTTGAATGAATCGTGGGACAGCTGGAAGGGCTCGATGCGCTGGTGAGTCCGCGAACGGTTGGCTCAAAGCAAAGGCGTCGCTGAAGTGCTGCAGCGGCTGACAAGTGAGGACAAGCATGGTTAAAAAAGCAGTTGAAACGCCATTCGGCAAGGAGGGATTTGATCGCATATTGCGGCAAGCTGACGAGTTCTGGTGGGCGCCTGAAATTGCGCGGCGTAAAGCAATGGGTACGCTGGCCGACAATTTTGCGATTCTTATGGCGCAAGCGCTCTTTTGTTCGGACGGAAGTGTCGTGGTCAGGTTTAATGAGGAAGTTCGAGGGATTGCGAACGTAAGAGCATCTCGACCGATTGAAAAGGGCGATCAGGTATATCGAACCGATCTTGACGGTCTGGAGAGCTTTGACTTGCTAGAAGAGGATCTGGATTGCGGCCACTTTACGATGATAAAGGTAACAAGCGGATGGTTTGTGACATTCAATTTTCTTCGTAGTCGATCTCTATGTGCTTCGTTGTTGGATTCGGCCAAAGAGTTCTTGGACGTGGTTCGGTTTTCAATCGAGAAGGGCAAATTGAGGCCAGCTGTGGATAATTTGTATAGTGCTTGCGAACTCGTTTCGAAGGCACAATTGATCATGTCTTCAATGCTGGATCGGAATTCCAAGTCGCATCGTGCAATTCGAGGCAAGATAAACAAATGGCGAAAGCTTGGGAACATCAACGAGAGGTTTGTCACGCTTTTCAATGAGCTTGGTGACCTGCGTCCATCCTATCGTTACGAAGGTGCCAGCACGAACCCTGCTGTCCTTTCACAAAAAGAAATCTCGCTTGTAGAGGACGAAATTGCGAGGCTTGAAGATATGTGCCTGCAACTAGGACCCGGGGAGAGTGAACAAGCCGAGGCGACGGGCCGGCTGCGCCAGAAGTATTAGAAACGGATCGGATGTGGTGTTCGTAGGCCCTGGCGAACGAAATCGCCTTCGGTAGATAGGGCCGCAAACTATCTCCCTTATGGGATTCCAAGAGAACTTCCCTGACGAGTGTCGACGGTCGCATGGTTGGAGAAGGTTTAGTGGCTCAACGGATGTCATTGCGGCGACTTGGGAAGCAGCCACAACCGGAACAGACTACAGCGTGCTGGCGACCAGGCTATCGGCGCTTCTAACGGGAAGCTGTTCTGGATCTATCGACCATGATCGGGGGGGGGCACTGCTACCGACAGTGGATGACGAAATTCTTTCGACCGTGGAAGCTGCCAAGAGGGCACTCACCGGCTAACGCCGAGCCAAGGCGGTCAAATTCCGCTGGCTTGAAATCGGAGACAAGGTCACCATTCTACCCAACTCGAACACCGGACCGAGTGACATTGGCGCCTTCCTGTTCCCGAAAAGCGCGCGTCGCCACAACATGCACACCATCGGCGCCAGTCGCTGGAATCAGACCTAAACGAAATGTCCCATACATTGATCTTCGGCCCAAATCTTGCTCCAAGAGTTTTGGTTTGCACAAATTGACTCCAAAACGCAAAGTGCCTTCGATGCAAGCGCAGCCTACTATTCGAAAAAATCCTCGTCGATCTTCTTAAGATGCAAGACATCTTCATCTCTGCATCCAATATTGTAGCGAATCATCAATCGGGCAAGCTGACGACCGTCGATTAAAACAATCCGCGATCCAAGATTTTGTGCAGTGCTAACAGCGTTCCGGCTGAACGTGGAAGTCGTCACAAATATGCCCTTGTGTGCCTTCTTCAGGCTCAGAGCGCCAAAGAAATCGCGAATCGCCGAAGAACTGACGGTATTGCCGTCTGCATAGCGCTTCGCCTGCAAATAGATCTGATCAACACCAAGGGGATCTTGGTCGATGACGCCATCAACGCCATCGTCTCCCGTTCGGCCGAGCGCTTGACCTGCGTCTTCGGAAGTCCCACCGTAACCCATTGCGAGTAAGAGCTTGACGATCAGCTTTTCGAAGAACACGGCTGGCGCATCTCTAACTCGAGTCAGAATCTCAGCAGACAGTGTGTCATTGATTCGCTTATGCACATCTCGAAGGATTTCTTCCGGTTTCGCTTCCGTGTCGGAGATTATCTCGGTATCGTCGCCGTCTTCGCCTCCTCGTTTTCGCCTCTTGAACGCTCTGAATTCTTCGAACTGCAGCAAGTATTTCCGATTGACTTCCACTCCCACTTCCGAGAGCACTTTCTTGCCACGGTCGGTAATGCTGAAATGAGCACGTCTAGTTGATTTCAGAAGACCCGCTTGAGCCAAATACGTCTTGGCCCAATGAACTCGATTGGCGAAACGCGTTTGGCTTCCGCTTGGTACCTTCTCATTACGCTCGTCCTCGGTGAGGCCAAACTCGTCTGCCAGGGATTCAATGATGTCACTGACCCTTATTTCTCCGTCCCGGGCGCAACGAAGAACTGGACCCATCAGTGTTTGCATGCTGGGGATCATTGATTGCTCCTATCGCGAGGATTCGCTAACGCCTCCCATCCGTGGGCCGACGCAGGCTGAACTGTGACTTAGCAAGCCCGGCCTCGTCAACCACAAGGTAACCAATTCGTTACAAGACCAACCGTAGCGGTATCCTCACATTGTACTTTGGCGACGAATACGACTCAGAATGAGGGCTCTATAGCCCCTAACCTCTCACCGACCGCTTACCGGCGTCGTTGCCCGGTTACTTCATGCTTCGCCTGCCTGTACATAACGAATACCAAGCGGACTGCCGCGTTAAGAATGGTCATCCCGCAGACGGGAACCACGGAAAAAATCATGAGCCGTTCCCCCGTTTATCCAAATCGGTCTGCACCACTCATTCTGCCGCTGTCGAGAACGAGTTTCGCAGCCTCACGAATGGAGATCGGCGCTGTTGATTCCTTGGCACTTGGCCAAATCAGGTATTGGCCGGACGGTGGTGCCATCTCGTAATGCCCAAGCCCACAATCCCATCTTGCTAGTGTGTACTCCAGTTTCAGGGTCGCAGCCAGAGTCAGAAGAGCGAAACCACGAGCATCAGTTATTATCGGGGTCATGACAGCAGAGTACACGTTCCCAAACCTGAATGTGGTTATTTTCCCATACACCTGTTCACCGTCCAAAAGAACCAAAAAATAACCCGTATCAACGGTGCCTCGTTGCAGTTCCTTTGGCCAATCATTTGCTGTTTGGTGCGGAACCGGTCTAAGAAAATTGGCGAACTGCAAACAGTATTCGTTCACTTCCTGCTTCACTTTCTCTGACATCAGACCTGGTTTCTTTCTGCGCGGCCTCTGCCGTGGCCTTATAAACTTATCGTAGACTTTTCGCAACACCCATGCAACGAGTTCTCCCTCCCTCGAAAAGACATAGCTGTATCCAAGCTGTTTAAACCAGTAGAGGTGGCACGCTCTAAGGCATGTCGTCAGTGCTGAACTCCCTGCGTCCAGTTCGGCGCTGAATCTGGCTGGCGCTGACCCCATACCGACTCGAAGGTCCGACCGCTTGACAAAGAACACTTTCTCACGTCCGATCCGTCCTTTGCGTACACGAACGTCATTCTGTCCTTCTATTGAAACCGACAAATTGAATCTCTGAAGCCCCGGCGCGTTATCGGATGCCGACAAGATCCTTTCCAAGGCGTCGTCTCTCTGAAGCCCGTCCGCTATAGCAACTGTGAATTCCGACTCGAAAAAACTACCAAATCCACTGTCCACGTCTGCCCTTTGTAGCACCGTAGACTTACCACCCACAGATGCGGGTACGATGTGCCCCTTCATCAATCGTACCTTTTCGTCAACATGAAGTATTGGGCAAAAGAAATGCCGAAATTCCCTTCCCGTTACGGCTTCGAAGTCAGACTGATACTGTTTGAGTTCCGTACCCAATAAGCCCCGAGAATTCATGTGCTGTCAACTTTGACCAAGCAATGGGCGTCAGAATGCGCACCAGACATAGCGTTTCTGCGCGTGCTGCCTACAGGTACATGGTACTGGTTTCGCACGAATTCAGGTGCCGTATTGCGTGGATGGTTCCGGCCAAGCCCAATAAACGCCAACTCCACCAATTGCCTAGTCCGTTGGAACAACGTTGAAATCTTGGTCAAGCATTAACCGTACTGCAGGCCTTCCAAGCAATTCCAGTGCGTTCTCGATTCTATCGCACTCCTCCAACAGTTCGTTCAAGATGTTGATATAGTACTTGGATTTTCGATTGGCATCTTGGTTAGAACGTGGAGAATAATTCTGGATTTTCTCTCGAAATATACCAATCCATTGGCGAACTACATTCAGGTCTCTACGGCACCGCTGCGGCGCCGCAATATTTCCTCCTGCAACACTCGTAATGTGCTGAAAAGGAAAAAGGACAGTTACCCGACTCTCGGCGTCGCGCTTGGTCATTCTGGCAAACAGCATTTGTACACATTCGTCAGTCTCGTCCCTTATATAGCTTTCAACATTCGGGTCAATTTCCACAAACGGTGTCGCGCCGTCGTTTTCAGACATACGAAACGCGCTAACCAGTTTTTCCCTTGCAAAAGCATTCTGGTAGCCAACCCCGATAAACTGTTTGTCCTCATGAAAGATGCTTCCTCTGGTAACGTAGCCGCGCACCATAACGCCAAAACGAAGAAGCCCCAGAATGGCTTGCGCAATATGTTGTAAGAGATTAATTATTCCCGCTGGCGAGACTTCCGAAGAGACAACTGCGCAATCTGAAATTTGAGTAGCTTGATAGTTTAGGTTTCGATCAATATACCTGCTCTCCGGACAAATCATTGGACCATACGTCGCGATAGCCCGTACGTGTGCTTGGTTTTCCAGCTTTCGACAAATCTCTAAGATATCAGACAACCCTATCTCTCCGAGCTGTTCAGCAGATTCCACCTTCGATTCAAATCCGAGAATATCCACGAAGGCCACAAACTTATCGTCGAATTTGGGCTCTTTGGTCATAGTTACACGCGACTTGTGATCCTTGTCTTCCACGGTTTGGCTCAAAGTGGGCAGTTCCCGAAGAACGTCTTCATCTGAAATTTCACGTGACCGCCGATAGCCTTTGGTTACGGTGCCAACATTGAGCACCATGGTGGACCTGCACTACCGGGGCTGTGTTTTGTTGGTCAGCGTCTGCTTGAACCCCGTTGTGGCCCCGCACGACGTGCCAGTGCCGCTGTGTTCGTACCACCGGGTGCCGAACGTACCCTTGCCTTTGGCCGGATCGTGCAGCAACCGCGCCAGCGCGTTGGGATCGACCCGTTTCTTGAGCCACCCGAGCACTATGGCGCATCAAAACGCTGCACGATCAATGCCGCCACCTGTTCGGGTGACTTCGCCTGTGTATCCAGATATCCGTCCAACCGACTCATACCCTTCACGTCACCCCTCCCAACACGCACGTACATTATGTCTCCTTCTTTTCCCCAAGCCCGCCGCTCCCGAATTTTCTGCCACTCGACTCCGCACCATTTCTTGACGTCGTACTCGGCGCTGACGAACACCACCACCAAGTCCGACCGTTCGCCGTAGATACCTTGTAACAACACGTCCAGATTCGGTCGGGCTAGCAGAGCTTCATAATATTTGTCATAGAAGCAGGCGTCGCTTCCCAGACGCTCTTCCAGCTCCACCGCAACGCGTTCCACGAAGCTCCTTTTTTCCCCTGGAAAAGAAAGCGCTACTTTAAATCGATGGCGACCGATGTCCACCAGCCTTCGATGCCGATTCACCCAACCTGGCAGATCGATCCCCCTGCGCCTAAGTTCTCGCGCCAGATTGACATCCTTTACCGCCCAGTGCGTCTGGGTCAGCTCCCATCCGCGAATGTCCAATAGCGACCCCAGCGATTTCAGATCATCGGCTGTCGCGAAAGGTTCGCAAGAGATCAAACCGTATTCGATCAGTACCCGCCCACCGGTCCTTGGTCTGACCTTGCGCAGCACTCCGAATTTTGGATCTTTCCCTACATCCTCCTCAAAAGCGAACAGGGAGGGAAACGAAAACAGCATCTCTAGATCCTCTCGGTTCAACTGGCCGAACCGCCCCACGATCTCGGGATCCGTGTGCGCACTCACCGTGACACAACGCGATCTAGCCACGACGAATGGATCACCGTTCCACTCGTCTTCGTTCCCTGACACCAACAAGTTGTACATGATCCCGCCTTTAAATCCATCGCGCTTGGCCTTGTCGTCGGTAATCTTGAAGATCGCTCGTCTTGGCCCTCAACACCGCCAACTGTTGTCCATTAGCCTGGTTGGCCGCTATATCATTTCCGTGTTGACCAAAATATGGTGCTTCTACGTTTTGCTGTGGTACCGAACTGCTTCTTCCTCAGCATGTTTCCTCGCGATCTTCCTGACACTCTTGGTGCCGTGAGCAATGATGCATCCTTGAATTGGATCAGCGTAAAAACATACACCGGCGAGTATCGCGACCACTCTTCCATCCGGTATACCGTTCCCGCTCGTTCCAATGGCCAAGTTCCATACCCCCGCGCCTGAAGTGCCGCCCCAAACATCTCTGGTTACTCCCTCGTCATTGAGCTGCTCGATTTCTTGTGCTGCTGTACCTGGTAGTTCGTTTCTCCAACGAGTCGGGTATGATCGATCCGTCGTTTCCGATGGCAGCTCAACATAATCGTAGCCGTTTCTTTCTATTGCGTCCTCTACTCGCGTGTTAGTCGCCATTATCGCCATTGACCCTCTAATACCGTTTGTATGGCGGTGCACGACCTTACTAGCTTCGTAACGTACTCCATTGATGATTGATAGAGCCCAAGGTTTTGATTCAGCTAGCTCCGCCTTTTCCTTATGTGACCAGCGTTCCTTTTCGAGATCGTAAGCTACCATTCCCCATCCATTGAGAATTCTCCACTCCGCTACTGTCAAAGGAATGATTGCTATATCTGGTCCTTCTTTGCTCACATTGTCAAATCCGACCACAGTGCACTGTCTGCGGGGAAGATCTATGCCCCAAACGCCCTCACTCTGCTTCCGATGCCTCTGAGGAGACAGTAATGTTACGGTTATCCCATGCTTGGTATTCCCACGGCGGTTCAGAACATGCCCTGCCGTCAATACCCCATACATGCCGTATCTTAGTCGCACAGCCACTCCTGAGGCTGGCGCCATATCTTCCACTTGATTGCCAGTATTTTTCGTGCCTGCAGTCCCAATGACCAGACTGAAACTTGATACGTATTCTTGCGCTCTCTCCAATACTCTTGCGGCTGTCTCTTCCCCATACTCGCTAACGCTGTGCCAATCGCGAAATTCTCCTTCTTTCGTGGTCTCAAAAAGCTGCTCGCACCATGTTCCTGGGTTCCGTTTCATACTTCGTGCCTGCCTCTCTTGCTCCACCGAAAATATGCGACCATTTCGCCCATCATCGCAGTGACCCGTTCTCCACCTTGGTCTTCCGTCCGCGGCAGGATAGGCGAATTCTAGTAGGAACGTCGTCTGCTCGCTCTCTCCCATCACGTCCGCGGCTTCTACGCGCAACTCGCGGTCCGGGGAAGCGCACGTTCCCGTTACGCCGCCCACCGCGCTGAAAGTGCCTCGGCTTGTTGAAGGACAGTCTTACCCTGTACGAGATGCGACTTGTTAACGGGCAGGCCATCACTCCCTCGCAACGAGTGACGCAGAACTCGCGTCATATCGGTACTGTGTCATCGTCCCCTCCCGAATCTTCTCCACCGCGTCGTCGATGGTTTCGAGAGGCACTAGGAACCACTCACGCGGCAAAACCGGATGACCAAATCGGTCCTCAATCTCGATGTCGAGACGAGCCGGGGCGAAGATTCGGTGGACCAATTTCTCCAGTTTGGCGCGGTCGATGTTGTACAACTTGTATGTCGCGACGATTTCGACTTCCGCCATCAGAAAGGTCGGGTCTAGCCGCGCGCCTGCGATACGCGACTCTACCCTCGCACCGGTGACGCCGATCTTGTGAATGAGTTCTCGGTGCTCAGCGACGAATGGAATATCCGCCTTACTTCGGAGCACATATATAGTGCCGCTGACTTCGTCTCCTTCGGCGGTTACGTCGGCGAACAACGGACCCAACGACGTCTCCAGAATCCGCCTGCCCTTCTCGTCCTTGTGGAGCGCTCGCTGCAGCGAGCGCCTGAGCATGTTGCTCTCGGTACCGTTGTCGAAAATTACCCGCAAACGCGCGTCCCGGTCGCCGTAGCGCTGAGTGAACTCCTCGCCCATCTCGGCCACATATGCTTTCTGGCCGCCGACGATGAAGAAACGCCCGGGCTCGATGTCGGCCTGGATGCCCAGCGGACGGGTCTCCCGCAAACCGGAATCCAGTTCCTTCTGCACCTGTTCGAACAGCGCCCGGAACGCCCCGAAGTCCTCGCAATTGCGGCGGGTGCGGCGGGTTGCGATTTTCTCGGCGGCGCGTTTCTCCGCGCTCGACCGAACATGCCGAAGTTCGCCGAGGTCCGGCGCGCTGGCCTCGACACCGAGTTCGGCCAGCAAGGCATCGTCGTCTAAGGTCGCGGACGCGGCTTCGTGTGGATGACCTAGTAAGTTCTTATGATCGAACCGGGTCACTAGGGCGCGCGTCTCGTCCTGCTCTCGGATACGGTCGAGGCGCACGGCATAGAGGCGCTCAAAGATTTCGTCAGCATTGCCGTGACGCGGTGCATGGCCGTGTATCTCGACGAAGCGCTGGATCTCTTGGAAGCCTGCAATGATTCGTTGCTCGCGCGGCGTGCGGCTAGCCGCCTTCTCGGGCTCAACGACCACGCCGAGTTCGGCGAGCAGGGCATCGTCCTCTGCGGTGAATTTCCTATCCATTGAGAGCTTCAGCCTTCATGCGGGCAAGGTACGCTACGCCTTCGGCCATGCGCTTCTCCCAAGGATCCGGCGACGTGATTGACGGCAGGCGTCCCCGTTCCTGCTTGAACCTGAGTGCACGCCGCGCCAGATCCCGCGCTTCTTCGGGCGTGAGCTGGATTTTCTTCGCCATGATGACGGCCGCGACCTGCTTCAGGCTCTCTTCGCTCATTGTCTTGGCTAGAATGGCGTAGGCCTCGCCGAAAGGATTGATCCTGTCGATCAGATCGATGTCTAGGTCGCGGACATCCATGGCGAACTTCCGAACGCCATCAATTAGCGCTGTGCTGCCATTGGTCGGTGCGTCGGCATCGGTGTCGAGTCCGGCTTCTTTTCCCGTCTGGGTCAGGTTCAGGGCGGCCACGGCATGCTGGCGAACCGCCTCCTGATCCTCTTCGGAAAGTTCCGGATATCGGTCCTTGACGATCTTGCCCATCCGTATTTGCGTCAGTTCTTCGGGCACCAACTCTTCGTCAAAAAGTCCGCGCTCGACGGACGTCTTGTCCTGCGCGAACGCCGCGATCACCTCGTTCAGGTCTTCCCGGCATATGCGTTCGGCCTCCTTGCCCTTCGGTGCCACCAGCCCATTGATCTCAATATGAAACTGTCCGGTATCGTGATCGAACCCAACGTTGCACTTCGCTGGGTCGTAGCCGTTCTCGCCATAGTCGGCACCCTCCACGGCGCCGCTGTCCAGTGTCTTGGGCGTGAAGTTGAAGCGGGGCGTCAGCACCTGCTCCATCAGCAGGCTCGCCGCGATGGCCTTGAGCGTGTCGTTCACGGCCTCCGCGACCGACTCTTCCGAGGCGTCCGGTTCGGCGATCAGATTGGTGAAGCGGGCGCGGGTCTTTCCGGGGGCGTCGCGCGTCGCGCGACCGATGATCTGCACAATCTCAGTCAGACTGGAGCGATAGCCCACCGTCAGGGCATGATCGCACCAAATCCAGTCGAAGCCTTCCTTGGCCATGCCGAGGGCGACGATGATGTCCACATGGTCGCGGTCGTTCTTCCGGTTCGAATCCCTCAGCGCGGCCGCTACCCGCTCCCGCCTGCCGGGTTCGTCGTCCACTAGGTCGGCAATCCGGAGGACCCTGCCATCCGGAGTCTTAACCAGCTGGAAACCGGTCGCAGGATCGGCACCCTGCCAATCGCCCAACTCCTCGATGATGTGCTCAACCTCGCGGATTTTGTCCTTGGTGCTCTCGCGCGAGTTGACACTGGGGATGTGGACGATGGTCTTCTCCTTTGGATCGAGCACCCTTAGGATGTCGTCGGCATAATTGCCCGTGTAGAAGAAGTGGCCGATGTCAAGTCGCTTCAGATATTCGTACCCGTTGAGCTGCTCATAGTATGTGTACGTGACGGTCTCGAATCTCGCCTCGTCCTGGGGCATGAGCACGGGTTCGGCATCGCCCCGGAAATAGGAGCCCGTCATGGCCACGATATGTGTCCGGTCGCGCCTCATTAGCTGGCCAACATGTTCGCCCAGCCGATTGTCGGGATTGGCGGAGACGTGATGAAACTCGTCGATCGCGATCAGCCGGCCGTCGAACGCGTCCGGGCCGAACCGGTCGACGGCGAAGCGGAACGTGGCATGAGTGCAGACTAGGGTACGATCGTCGCTTTCGAGAAACGCCTTCACCGAATTCACCTTGCCCCCATCGGTGCCCGGGGCGTCGCAGAGGTTCCTTTTCGGCGCAACGGTCCAGTCGACCCAGAAGCCAAAGTCGCTCAGGGGCTCGTCGGCGAAACTTGCGCCAATGGTCCTCTCGGGCACCACGATGATGGCTTGGCGCAGGCCCTGGTTGTGCAGCTTGTCCAGTGCGATGAACATGAGCGCCCGGCTCTTTCCGGACGCGGGCGGCGACTTGATGAGGAGGTACTGCTCGCCCCGCTTTTGCCAGGCACGCTCCTGCATGGGCCGCATCCCGAATTCGTTGGATTGAGCGGAGCTGCCGCTGCAGGCATACGTCACCGAGACGGACGGGATCGTTTCATTCATGTCAAGGACTGACCCTCTCGTCGAATCGCCGAAGGAAAAGCCGTGCGGTAACCAGCGAAATCTGAAGCCGGAAGGCCGCATCTTCTTCTTCGGAGAGGCCTGGGTGTCCGCCATGAGGATGCATCCGACTCATCAATCCCTGCACGTATTGCGGCTTTTGGTTGTTGTAATTCCACTCGTTGTAGTCGGCGAGCAGGAACGGCTGCTGCAGCCCACCTAGATAGTCTCGAGCCGCCTTGCTGTTACCGACTCTTGTGTTGCCTAAAGCGGCGGCGATTTCGTTCAGATAGCTCTCGAAGAAGTTTCGTAACTCACCGTTGGACGATGACCATTCCCCGCGGCTGAACGCTGACACCGCCTGGTTCAAATGTCCCCTTGCTATAGAAAAGCCATATCGGTCCAACAAGTGCCCGACTTCACTTTCTGCTTCCCGGAAATCGAGTTCCGGAACATCTGCTGGCAGCATTCGAACAAGCTGAATTGGCGTGTCGAAATTTGTGTTTCGCCAGTCATGGTCCGAGTCGACTTCATCCGAAGTCACGCGCGCCTCGAAACCATCGAATCGCAAGCCAGCCATAAACTTTGTCCAAGCAACCGTATCCTTAATGTATTCAGGCGCGGAAATCGCGATTTCTATTACAGCGCGGCCCAAGGGCGCCTGTCCACTCTCCGTGAGGACTACCATCTTCTCCTCAATGGCGATACGTGCCAAGTCCGCAACGCGCGCCGATTTACTTGATCCGCGGCACCTTCCCGCTATCCCCCACTGAACCTCCAATACCTCCATGTCACTGTGTGACATGAAGTCCGAAACAACCTGGGCAGCTGCGACGATAGTCATGCGATTGAACTCACTCATGCTACCGTCTTCGCTACACTCATGTCCGCGTAGAGTTCGAACAGCCTCTCCAGCCGTTCGGAGTCGTTGCGGAAGCGACGTCCGATATAGATACGCTCAAGCACGTCATCGTTGCGGTCATGTGCCGCGCGGAGATTGTCGGGCATCTTGTTTGGATCGTAGAGTTCGGCGATCGTCGCGGGAAAGTGTGCCTCGCGCGCCAGCAGGATGTTCTCGGCACATGTCGTCAGATCGTACCTGTTCTTTGCCGTTAGCGCCGGCACCGGAAAGGTGTTCCAGCCGAGGGTGTTGGAATAGGAGAAGTCTGTACGGAGTCGGACGCAAACTGTGCCGATCCAGACCCAATGCAGCCGCGATGCAATCAACGCCATGTTCCAGAGCGGGGCGTCGTAGAGGCCATAACACTTATTCGAAACGATGCATCCAGGCGGCAACAGGCCACATGGTAGATAATCCCGGTTCTCGGACGTAATGCCGGGAACAACGATCGAGGTTTCCTCTCCCGATTGGCGAACCTCACCGAATCGAAAAGGAACAGCTGCCAAGCTGTTGGTGGTCGATCTATTGGACGCTAACCGCTTTTCTCGAACGGCCTCGAATCGGGAACTTAACCAATCGTTCTTCGAAGCAGCGTCGAACTCGTCCTCCTCGATCCAGAGGCATCTCCTTTCATGTCCACGAATAAACTCCTGCGAGCCAACAAAAGGACGAATGAACTGGGCATTAACATCGTGATTCCTGACTGCATCTGCCGCTTCAGTCGAATCCATTAGCAGAAACCCGCCATCGTTGGGCATGTTGCCGAAATTCATTTCGGCAACCTCGCTCAGGGGCTCAGCAACTGGCTGCACCATGAAGTTTGTTCCCGGTACAAGATACGGGTTAATGTTTGCCACCTCCCTGACGATGGTTTCTCCGTCGTCGGACGACGAAAACAGACGCCGCTGTTTGCCTGCGTGGTCCGAAACTCCCACGATAACGACCGTAACGCCTGCGTTGTGAGCGGCGAGATTCGCCCACTTGAAAGACGTATGGGCGAAGGATATTTCGTGCCCGGTCGCGAAAATCTGTGGCCACAACGCATGGACCTGCCGACCTTGGCAAATTGAATTCGTAGATACCAAGGCTGCAACTGCATCGGTCTTCGTTCCGTACTCGGCCGATTTCATGAACCAACCGGAGACATAATCCAGAGACTTCCAGTTCTTCGTAAGACCTTTGAATATCGCCTTGAGATCCGCCTTCTGATCCTCGGTTTGCCATTGACTGCCTTTGTAAGGTGGATTACTGCAAATGTACGTCTCGCCGCCTTCATGCTCGAAGTCGATCTCCGGCTGATCGAGCGGAGTCCGAAACAGATCGTCGGCGGTATACTTTACGCCGATTCGCGTTGGCGGACAGAGTTTCAACCAGTCCAGCCGTAGCGCATTACCACAGCTAATCCAGTTCATTGCGTCCAGCGGCAGGAACTCTGCGAGCGCTTCCTTCTGGCCGCGATAAAGCACATCGCACTGATACTCGGCAATGATGAGCGCGAGCCGAGCGATCTCGGCCGGAAAGTCGCGCAACTCGATTCCCCGGAAGTTAGTCAATGGAATGTCTGACCTGCGCCCGGTCTCGCGTCGCCTCCGATTGATCTCCGACTCAACCTGGCGCATTTCCTTGTAGGCGATAACCAGAAAATTTCCCGAGCCACAGGCCGGATCAAACACTCGAATGCGTGCCATGCGGTTGCGCAGGTTCAGTAACTTACGCGAATTTGTCCCCGCCTCCTCCAGTTTTTCGTGTAGATTGTCAAGGAACAGCGGATTGAGCACCTTCAGGATGTTCGGCACGCTGGTGTAGTGCATGCCGAGAGCGCCGCGTTCGTCGTCATCCGCAACGGCCTGGATCATCGATCCAAATATGTCAGGATTGACTTTCTTCCAGTCGAGGTTTCCGATATGGAGAAGATAGGAACGCGCGATTCGGCTGAATCGGGGGACTTCCGTCGACTCCGAGAAGAGCCCTCCGTTCACATAAGGAAATTTAGCCGCCCAGCGGGGAATTTCTTCATCTCCCCGGGCCTTGCTATCTAAGTTCATAGCGCGGAAGATTTCTCCCATCACCTCATGCGTGTTCGAGCTGTCGCCGACGCTCATCTGTTCGATCGTATCGGTAAAAAGGCCCGGGCCATTAAAGATGTCAGTGTCCTCGGCGAAGAAGCAGAATATGAGCCGCGCCATGAAGTGGTTCATCTCGTGCCGCCGGTCGGCGGTGCCCCATGCCGGATTCTCCTTCAGCAGTTCGATGTAGAGTCGATTAAGGCGTCCCGTCGCTTTGATGTCGAATGCGCTTTCACGAATCTGCTTGACGGTCGTGATGCCGGCGAGCGGCAGGAAGAAGCCGAAATGCTCTGGGAAGTCCGGATAGTCGCAGACGACAACGTCGCCTGTGTTTAGATCCATTGCTCGGAAGTCCGTTCCATCGGTGGCAACGACAAACTTTGCCTTTGCACGGGTCGTCGCCGGGCTTGCGCTGAGCGCAGCCAAGGTGGCCACGACCTCGCCGTTGGGGCAAACCTTGAGGTGTATGTTGCTGCGTTGTAGCACGCCACCAACGTCGGACATGTTCGATGTGCCGGAACGCAGGCGCTTGATCGTAGTGGTCTTGTTGCCGAACGCTTGCAGGAACGCGAACGGAAACTCCCCGCCGTCAAATGGGCGTTCGGCTAGAGCGGAGACCGCTTCCTCGATCTCAACGGCGTTCATCCATTATCCTTTATCCCGCATCCAAAGTGGCATCAATGCAAAAGCCTGTTGAGATCAGAGAGTGTGTTCATCTCTATGACCGACGTTCCAGCATTCATGCCACCCTGAACCAAGCGAATTAACCGTCGCCTCGCATCAACATCCGGATTTACAACTATCACATGCGACAGCTTGTGATTCTCTGCGCGATCGGACGCTGCTACGCGAATAAGCGCCTGACTTAGCAGGTCTGTAGACGGCACCGAATAACCGATAACGATCAACACCGGTCCCGTCGGCAGCGTTCGTCGAGCCTCCTTCCAAATCTGCTTGAAAACCGCGTCATCCTTGATTGTCTTGTCCCATACTGGCGGGATGACCTCCGCAGCAGCCCGTTCATTGTTCGTGTACGGGTCGTCTCGCAGTGCAAGTTGGCTCGGTTCGGTCCCAGCTGAACGATCCCAATTCAGAGATCCGTGGAGCTTTAGCAAGGCAATTGGTGTTCTAGGTGGTTTCCCCTTGAGTCTTTTGGGGCACCACGCCGTTGCAGCTGTCTCTTCAACCTCGAAACCATAGCTCTTCGCTGGATTCCATCGACGCCCTGCTTTTCGGCAAAGCGCATCATCCATCATGCAGTCGTAGTTGAATGTGACAACAGCGTCTTCAGCATGCAGCAACTCCGCAAGCCGATCATGATAGTCACAAGACACATGTGAACCAGATTCTTGATCAATAAACACATGCTGAAAATACTGCGCGATGTTTCCAACGAACGTATCGAGCTGCCCGCTGTATCGTCGTATTATCGGTCCAGGACGGATGTTCAGGTTCTCGTGAAACTCTGACAAAGCCTCAATCTGAGTGAAAAGTTCTTCCATTCTTGGGAAAGATGCCTCGCCGAACTCCCTTTTGACGAACTCGAGCAGTTGCCTCAAGTCCGGTTCTTGGTGTTGTACGCGCTCCAACAAGGAGAAGAAATCGGTATCAAGTGGTGGCGGTAGCAACTTGTCCCGAAAGCAAATTGCACCACGAGAGGCTCCAGCCCCCAATATCACGACGGCTTTCTTGCTTCTAATGTTTAGTCCTGGGATTCTCATCTCAGCAGTTAGAATGATCTCCTACGCATTTCTTGTACCGTCCGATACGAGATAATTCTTGAGGTTGGAGTACAACTAATTGATTTCCTTTCTGATAGCGAGTGCAACTGCCCTGAGTTCATTGGAATCCAAGCCTTGGTCCGTTCCTTCGGTCGACGTGAATAGCGTCTCGCCTTCAATGAAGCCATTGCGCTCGTACCACGAACGCTTCCAGTCCCACCCCCGTCTATAATCGGGCCGGTCGAGCATGCCAAGATGCTCCCAGATGATCAGCTCGCCATCCGGCGTTACGAAGGAAAAATCGGGACGCAGCCGCCCCGGTTCGGTTACTCCTTCGCAGACCCGCTCATACTCGTATTCCATTTCCATTTGGTACAACATATTTGCGATGACCAACTCTGACTTGCTTCGGACCAGGTGACCCTTTTCGGTTCTGTGGATCAGGTGTTCCGCATAGGGAGTCTCGTTTTGAGACATGCGCACGACACCTTGGAACAAATTTGTGTTCCGCCGAGCCGTCTCTGACCGCTCTGGTCGCGATAGATCGAACAACGCGGTTGCGTCAGCACCCTCGATCAGCAGCACAAGCTGATCGCGCGAGCGCGTCAACGCCGTGTATAGAAGTTCACGGGATAGCAGTCTGGAACTCTTGGGTATTACGACAAAGACTTTCCTGAACTCACTGCCTTGGGACTTGTGGACCGTCAACGCGTACGCGAGTTCAAGCGGACCCGAGCCGCCAGGGAAGTCTCTCTGCCCGTACCCGAATCGTAGATTTGCGCGTCCTGCGAAAAGCACGTTGAGCCAGTCGCTGTTTCCTGCAGCAACGAGACCAACCTCGCCATTGGCCAAATAATATTTGTCTGAGGTCTCCCCGTTGTACGCGTTTCGAACTTGGTTCGATAGTTGAATAACCTTGTCCTTAATGACAATGCTCTCGTCACCGAGACTTACATTCCATCGCTTTGTCGCTCTCTCGAGCTCCGGTCCTCGAAACTTTCTTTGTACCCATCGATTCAGGTCACGCACACCGTGTGGATGCATCCTTACGGGGGACAGGATCTGCCACGCCTCCGAGCAATCGGGCATATCGAATGGGACCCACCCTCTATCATCGATACCCAGCGAGGCATTGAACCCGGTAACGTCATCGGGGTTTCGAAGTCCCAAATGGCGCAGGAACGCTTGTATCAACTCCTCATGCAGTTCATCTGGAGAATTCCAGTACACTAGGTCAAGATCGGCAAAACCCGCACCCAACTCCAGGTCGCTTAAGACTCGATCCGCATCCACAGGCTGAGGTTCTCTTGTGAACCACGAGGCTAGACGAAGCGCGTCCGACGCGCCGGCTCCTTCCGACGCGACTCGGACTTCAACGGTCAGCCTGGCAAGAGCATTTCCCAACGGGGTTCCATCACGAGCCTTTGTAGATGTCGTTTCCAGGTACGAGACAAAATCCGCAAAGGGTCGTCCCACGCCAATAGGCGGAAGTTGATTGGGGTCACCGACGAGAATAACTCGTTGGACGTGGGCAAGGTCCAGAGCATCGACTATCGCGAACAAGTCATCCATCGTGAGCATCGAGCACTCGTCAATGACGACCGTCTTCTCTTTTCGATATTTCTCTGTCCCCTCAAAAAGCGGTCGTTGCCGAGCACTATCGTATCGTCCCAACCGGAATAGGAATTGCGCTATTGTCATCGCATCCGCGCTTGTGGCCTTGCCCAGTCGGACTCGAGCCTTTCCGGTGGGAGCTAGCAAAAGAATTCCTTCTCTTGCCAGTGTCTTGCATAGCATCAGTGCGCCCATGACAGAGGTCTTTCCGGTGCCGGCCCGCCCGACGAGAACACTCAGCCGGCGAGATGTCAGTCGATCAAGTGCAGCTGCCTGCTCCGCGATAGCTTGAACGTGTCGCTCGTTCCCGGAGTCATACTGTCCGCCTGCCAGCTCGATTGCGGTTTCTAGAAATTTCCGCCACTGATCCGGAAGGCGTGTGGTTGGCCTGCCTGCTCGTCTAAACAGCACCGAACGGAGCCGGTCTTCGCGCTTTGTCAGCTCGCTAAGCTGAAGTGCCATTACTACCTGATCGCCCGTTTCCGCGTCAGAAATGTCAACCAGTTCTACAGCTCCATTCAACGCAGAACGGTTCGTGGAAGGCCAGTCGCTATGCACTACACATGCATGTACAAGATCCAGCTTGGCGACCCGCTGCAACGCTTCCGGTGTGCTGAGGAGTGAGTCACCGTCGGCGCTTGCCTGACGCAGCACCGAGACGATCGCCGCCCGAAGCCTTCTGGTATCACCGGGCGACCCGACCGACGACGGCGCAGGAACGGGGTGCTTGGCTGCAACCGTGCTATCGGGAAGAAGCCCGCGATCGACCATTCCGACCGATACAGGGAAGTCACTCCGGTCGCCTAGATCGACCTCGCTAATGAGGTACGGGTTCGCAAGGATTTCATTGTCGGAAACGTTTTTGATTGTTCCCTTCACGCGTACCGACTGATCGAACCAACGTCGAGCCTGCGTAGAAGTAAGGGCGAAGCGGGACAACAGTTTTAGCAAGGCCCGTCGTTCATCAGGCAGATTGATCCAAGTGTCGCGTACGGTTCTGATGTCTTCCGCATATGCAACCTGGGGCGGAGGCCGCTCACCCCGTATCATGGATTCGACCGCCGGCCATGGATCCTCCCCCGGTGCGACAATCCCGGACGAATTCAACTCCAACGTTAATGCGGTCCCAAGTCGCATACCAATGCATTCCAGTGCGGGCCCGAGGCCAGGGAAGGCGCCCCGACCTTGCCAAACCAGCGCGATCTGCTCATTCAGCCACTCCTCACGACGTTCCCATGGTCCCGTAGCGATACCGTGCTCTCTGATATTGCGAACTGCTGCAAGAGTTCCAACCAGAGTCGACAAGGCAATATCTGCCGGCGCAAGCTCCGCCGCATACGAAAACACTCGCAAGTGAGCAGGATCCGGCTGGACAGCAATCTCACGAAGTAGCTCCTGGCGTCGCTCGTCCTCGACGGGGTCACCCGTTGGCTCCGTGTACTCGTGATAAGGGAGAAGAAAACCATCATGACCTGCAGGACGGATCGAGTGGCGAAATTGAAGGTCCCACATCAGATACGTGGGTTTGCTCATGTCGCGAACGTCAAATTCTTTTGGAGGAGCTAGATTGGTGACGCGACCGACACCAATTGCCAGCCGGGATATTGTGTCGCCTAAAGGCTGGCCCTCCTTGCAGTAAAAGAAAACAAGGGACTGCTTCGGCGTAACCTTGCTGGAAAACAGATTAAGAATCGCTTCCTGGCGCGCTCGACCAAATACCCACGGACTTTTGAACGGCGATTCCTCATCCGCCGGCAAAGGACTAGGCAGTCTATCGTCGAGAGCCTCTTGCTCGCTGCGCAGCATCCAGCCGAAAGGGACAGCAAACGTCGAAAATGAAGGCACTCTGACCAAAGTGGGTTTGAGGTGACCGTGGGTTTCCTGCGCCTTCGGGATCTCCGCGTACGGGTGCTCGAAACGGCGAGTCCACTCCATTGTATTCATGAACGCCCCGGATTCTGCCTTGCATGGTGGCATCTCTCTTGCTTGCAACTCGTTCCACGGCTGGCCAGCCAGGCTGTCCTCGTCGTCCCTCTTCTCTAACCGGACACGATCCAGAGATGTGCAGTAGGAGTTGCAGGAAGGGGCTTGGCAGACTCTACCGTCCCAGCGGGAGTCGTGCCACGCTACGCGCGCGGTAAGGTGAAACATAATGTTCAGTACACCTACGGTTCGATTAAGCTACAAATGGTTGTACTACCGCTCGCGCCCAGCATGCGATGATAACCGGTAGTATCAGACCCATCACGTCAATTCCTGTCCCACGTACCGGTCGCGATAACTGGGGGTCGTCGTGTCCGGATGGTCGTCTTCGATCTCGCTCATACGAATGATTCGTCCAATGTCGAAGGGGTCAAAGGACAACCCATAGGCAACGGCGAGCCGCGCGTTTGATTTCCGTGCCGTCCTGCCGACGTCAAGGTCTTCCGGTACCGGTAAAATCGACTGGCTTAGTTTGTATGGAGGCTGCAGCATTTCGAAACTGTTGAGAAGTGACCCATAGAAGTCCGCTGAAGCGCCTCCGCCGCAAAAGAAACTCGGCATGCCCACGCCGTACTCTCGCTTTGTGCTATCCCAGTGAGGAGCCGTCGGATATCGCTGTTCCTTCGTATATTTCAGCGCGTCAGCCACCGTAGTGCGAGCACGTTTTCGGAATGGTCGGTCGAGTTCTTCGAGTTTCTCCATGGATACATTGTGAGCTCGTGCCAACTTGGCATCACTAGGCAACTCATCAAACGGAGAATATGACCACTCCCCGCGTCGGCCTAACGCGTTGCGACGAGCTTGCATAAGATACCGTGTGCCCAATGGCCTGACGTGGCGCGCGAAAATCGGGAAAATATCGTCGCCGGCTGAGTCCTTGTGGACATTGAATACGGTTACGTCCAATGTTCCACCACCGACATCGACCATCGTGTGCAGGCCGTCTTGGCGACGAGGTGACCGGACGTACCCTGCGACCTGCGCCGAAAACTCCGGGAACGCGTTGATTCGGTCCGCGGGCAATAGCCGCTCCACGTGCTCTTCTGGAAACTCCCCCGTGTCGGCAGGACTCGTCGCTAGCTGATCCCTGGCGCGTGACAACGATACGGCACCAGGTTGAATGCTCAAACGCCAAGCCGCATGAACGATACCGACGTAGGCCGACGTAAGTTCTGCATCATCAAAGCTGTCAGTCGGCAAGCCCACATTGATGAACCATTCGATCTTCCTCCCTCTGTATACTCGACCGTGCTTTTCGAGCAGCCACCCTCTTGCATAACGCAGTACAAGCGACAGGAATGCCGCCGCTCTGGCTCGAACGTCGCCGGAAAAATCCCGTTCAATCAGCGGCATCTTGAGGTTGTCGTGCAGGATTGCGCCATCCGCATCGACACCGAGCCTGCATTCGCCCGAGTCAGCCACGACGCAAAGCCCGGACGGCAAGAAGAGGGGATTGCCGCCGTTGCAAAAAGGCCCAAACGGTACAGCGTAACGAATCCTGCTCTCGCCAATCACCACCTTTGTGAACGACGTACCGAAGTCCAAACCGACAACAAGCTGGATCGGCTGAGATTCCTTCTGGCTATTTTTCGGCTGCGTGTGGCTTGACAGAAGCCACTCACGTGCCCTTGCGCTACCGCGGCGACCACGTCTCAGAAGTTTTGCCAGCACTCTCATGATCGCTACTCTCCCGATTAGTTCGTGACCTTTACAACGCCATAACATACGTTTGCTTCCGACGAAGCCATCGTTCCCTTTTGTCTTAGCCGTTCAAGCTGCAATTCGAATCTGCGCTCAATCGCACGAATGCGACCGTCAGTCATGCGAACCAGTGGTTGGCGCTCCTCAAATCGGTAGCGTGCGAGCAGCCTGCGTTGAGTGGCTAGAAGCCGGTCACGGTGACGCGTTGCCGTGATCAGTTGGAGCGAGACACGGTCGCCGTTCTCGTCGATCCGGTCCCGCTTGGCAAACTCATAGTCGTCCAACAACTGCACATCGCATTTGTCGAAGGCTGCTTCCAAGCGATCCGCCGCCACGTCGTTGCCTGCCGACAACCAGTCCCCACCGCTTACCTTGGCGGCATTGACCAGATCCCAGGATTTGTCTGCGTCCAAGAGATGGGACCCGTTGACTAGAGGGATTGCTCGCGCCTGGAGTTGCTCGTCAGTTCTCAACCCGGTGAATGTCCAGCGTTTCACGGCGAAAGCAAAATCGCCTCTCTCCAAATGATTGGCTGCTGACCGCGGTACCGTTACGGCAACCAGCGGATAGTACCCTTCCGATCGGTCTTTCAGATCATGACTGATAAACCGAACCAGCGGATGAAACTGGCTTACGATCTCATTGTCTCGCACACGACGGTCCACATTATTGACAAACCGGCATTCGACGCTGTCCCCGGTAGCCAGGCGAGTTTGACCATGGAGCCGCGCACGTCGCACGAAGTCTTGAAACCGGGTAACCAATCTGGCTGGCAAGCGAATGGTGACCGAGAGTGGGTCCCGGTCGTCTTCGCGAAACTCAAAACCCGTCACGTATCGATCGA
>MKWU01002640.1_pt1 | contig 26086 bp, 17 predicted proteins | sample 809101 | NCBI WGS metagenome assembly MKWU01 (sample SAMN05860141, study PRJNA318959) | sponge metagenome | host: Aplysina aerophoba | place: Slovenia: Piran, Adriatic Sea, Gulf of Piran | collected 2013-05-07 | reverse complement strand
ACTCGACCTCGGTCCAGTTGTCGGCGCCGCAGATGACGGCCAGGGTGGCGATCAGGAGGATGGCCTCCAGGGAATGGTGCTGTCCCTGAGGCCGACGGGGATCGTCGACCGCGGTGAGCAGGGACACCAGGGGGACGGGGGCGGTCATGGCAGGCATTCCAGGCAAGGCAAAGACCGCCCATCCTACCTGTTAGACATCACTGGCCCCTTTAGCATGCGATTGCCCTGTAGGCACTGCAGAGGCTAATTTGACAGGGCCTTGAGCAAGGTACTTCCAGTTCCATTGGGGCTGGCGGAAGCAGGGATTGTTGAGTCAGACCGCACCGGTGAACCAAAAGCCGCCAACTCTCTGAACCCGCAGGGGATGGGCGGTCCTCAGAAACGCTGTGGTGCCAGCCACAAGGGATGCCACATCAGGCACGCAGGTTGAGTTCGGTGTCCCTGTGGAAAAAATGCAGCTTGGCTTGGTTGAAGGTTAGCCAGCCCTGCTCCCCGGCCCGGACATCCTGATCGGGACCTGTGCTGACCATAAGACGCTGCCGGCCCACGGCCACCACCAGAATGTTCATGGAGCCCATGGGTTCCACCACGATCACTTGGCAGGGCAGGTGGGGGCCGGTTGCGTTTGCTTCTGACTGGGGGCCAAAGGCAATGTCTTCCGGCCGGATGCCCAGGATGGCCGATCCGTGGAGCCGGTCCCGGTGGGCCAGCAGATCCATGGCTTCCAGATCGGCTTCGGTCAGGGTCAACGCCCCTTCCGGCATGTCTTCTCCCTGAACCTGCCACAACCCGTCCTGGACGTGCAGGCGGCAATCCAGGAAGTTCATGTTGGGACTGCCCAGAAAGCCGGCCACAAAAAGGTTCCGAGGCTGGTTGTATACCTCCAGCGGAGGCCCTACCTGCTGCACCTGCCCCTGATGCATGACCACCACCCGATCGCTGAGCGTCATGGCTTCGGCCTGATCATGGGTGACATAGAGCACTGTCCCCTCCACCCGTGCAAAGAGCAGTTTCAGTTCGGCCCGCATTTGGATGCGCAGTTTGGCGTCCAGGTTGCTGAGCGGTTCGTCCAGCAGGAACGCCTTGGGGTTGCGGGTGATCGCCCGCCCCAGCGCGACCCGCTGCCGCTGGCCACCGCTCAACTGGCGCGGCTTCCGGTCCAGCAGGTGGTCGATTTCCAGTGACTGTGCCGCCTGCTGCACGCGGCTCTCGATTTCCGCCCGCGGCATCTTGCGCACCTTGAGCCCAAAGCCGATGTTCTCCCGCACGGTCTTGTGGGGATACAGCGCGTAGCTCTGGAACACCATGGCGATGTCACGCTTGCCCGGCGGCACCGCATTGACCAGTTGGTCATCGATGTAAATCTCGCCCTGGCTGGGATCCTCCAGGCCGGCGGTCAGGTTCAGGGTGGTGGACTTGCCACAGCCACTGGGCCCCACCAGCGTCACAAACTCCCGGTCCGCGACGATCAGGTTCAGGTCCTCCAGCGCCTGTACGGCGCCGAAGTGCTTGCCGACATGTTGGTAACGGATTTGGGCCATGGCCAATTCCCCGGATCTGCTATTCCTTGACGGCGCCGAACGTAAGGCCCCGGACCAGATAGCGTTGTGTGAGGCCGGCGAAGATCATCACCGGAATCACCATCATGGCCGCCAAGGCCGACATTTCGCCCCAGCGCAGGAACTTGTCGGACATGTAGCCGGCAATGACCACCGGCAGGGTCTTGGCCGTGCGCGAGGTCAGCATGGAGGCGTACAGGAATTCGTTCCAGGAGTAGATGAACGTGAATATCGCGGTCACGGCGATGCCGGGCAGGGCCAGCGGCAGCGTGATCTGGCAAAAGCGCTGCCACAGCGAGCAGCCGTCCATGACCGCGGCCTTGTCGATGGCATCGGGCAAATCCTGGAAAAAGCCCAGCATCAGCCAGATGACGAAGGGCAGCGTGAACGCGGTGTGGGTCAGGATCAGGGCCACATGGGTGTCGGACAGGTTCAGGCCGCGAATGATCACGAAATACGGAATGGCGGTGGTGATGGGCGGGAAGATGCGCACAATCAGGATCCAGATCATGATGACCTGCCGGATGCGATAGGCCATGTAAACCTTGGACAGGGAGTAGGCTGCCATGGAACCGAGCAGCACCCCCAGGCCGGTACTGACCAGGGCAATGAGGGCGCTGTTGAGGAAGAACTGCCCGATGTGTTCCACCCGGAGCACATCCGTGAAATTGCGCAGGGTCCCGCGCAGGGGCAGGATGATCGGAGGCGAGACGATGGTGTCGACTTCATATTTGAAGGCCGTGGTCACCAGCCAATAGGCCGGAAACGCCACCGCCACCAGGACCGCGGCCGTAACCAGGTACAGCAGCAGCCTGCCCAGGCGCTGCTGCGAAACAAGGGTACGCACGGCAGCCATTCAGGCTGTACCTCCCTGTTCGCGTCCCTGCAGCTCCCGGATGAAGAAGATCGCGATCACAAAAATGAAGAGCAGGAAGAGCCAGGACATGGCGCTGGCCTTGCCAATCTGGAAGAATTGCAGGCCGTTCTTGTAGATCAGGATGGAGAGCACTTCCGTGACACGGCCCGGGCCCCCGAACGTCAACGTGTAAATGACGTCAAAGATGCGAAAGGCATCCATGATGCGCAGGAGCAGGACCACAAGAATGACCGGCTTGAGCAGGGGCAGCGTGATCTCGCGGAAGATCTGCCAAGCCGAGGCACCGTCTACGCGGGCCGCCTTGTAGAAGTCAAGGGGCAGGGACTGGATGCCGGCAGCCAGGATGAAGATGACCACGGGCATCTGCTGCCAAATCTCGACCGTGATGACCGCTGCCAGGGCCTGTTCCGGGTTTCCGGTCCAGGTCTGGGACGGAATGCCAACCAAGCCGATGAAGTAGTTGATGGCTCCATAGGTGGAATGGTACAGGGTCCGCCACAGTACGCCCGCCACAACGGGCGTCATCATCAGGGGCACCAGCAGGAGGGTTCGAATCAGGCCCACAACGCGGATGCGGGTGGTCACCAATAGGGCCAGCGCCATCCCCAGCAGGAATTCGAGCGTGACGGCGGACGTGACAAAAATCAGCGTCGTTTTCAGGCTGGACTGGAAGACGGGATCGGAGAAGAGGCGGGTGTAGTTGCGGAGGCCGACGAAAACGGGCTGGCTGTTGGGCACGCTCATGTTCCAGGAAAAGAAACTGAGACGCAGGCTGTAGAGCAGGGGATACACGGAGGTCAGAAGCAAAAACAGCAGGGCCGGGGCAATGAACAGCCACGACATGAGACGTTCGCGCCGGTGGTCCTGTACCACCACGCCGGCCGCGGCGGTGTGCCCCACAAGGGCGCGCCAAGCCGCCCGGATGCGCGGGCTGCCGGACGACGGCTCCGCACCCTCGGGATGAGACGGAGCGAGACCGTTGGTCATGCGTGGCTTTTCCTCATCGCCTGTCCGTTCGCGGTGTACCGGATCGCCTGTTGCACCTTGAACCTGCAGGATTCCGTACCGCCCCCAGGTCGCGGCGGATGGTTTGCCATTTGCATCTGTCTTGCTCTGCGGCGATCCACCTTGGTCTCTCCGGGAGGTACATGGACCAGGCGATCGGGGACTGGCACGGTGCCCGGCTGTCGGATCAGGAACCGGGACCATGCACACAGGCGAAAGTATCGGCCAGCATCCTGAGGGCCCATTGTAAATTACGGCTGGCAGCTCCTCTTCCACCCGGTGCCTCGGCGGGCAGCACATTACCGACCGCCGAGGGACTCCCGGGCTGGCTGCCATCTGCGCCGGTCCCTGACCTTGGCGCACCAGCCAACCACACCCGGCAATGCCGGTGTCGGCCTCGGCGGTCGCCAAACGATAGCTGTCCGGTGGTGTGCCACAATGGACAACCCCACTGGAATGGGCTTCCGGCACCTCTGTTTGGGCTGATCTCAAAATCGGATGACAAGGTCTTTTGTAGCCTCCCAATGGAAGTATGGGACCGGCTGCGAAGCGGTGGATCCGGAGTGATCACGGGACTTGCGTGTCGTGGCAGGGGACACGCGGAGGCGTCCAATCGCGGTATCTTTATATAAAACACTACTGGACAGATCATATAAAACGCTACTGGAACAGAGTCCAATCGTCATGCAGAATTCCGGCCCGAATGCGGTTGCAGCCGCAGGCATGCCCGCCCATCGCCCCTATGGCCCGCCCCTTCCCACGCAATATCGGGACGTACGCTTCCAGACTGTGTTCTTTCAGGTTGATCCGGAACGGATGCAGCCGTTTTTGCCGGCACCCTTGACTCCGCATCCGACAGGTCTCTGTGTGGCTTTCGGCATTGACGTGCCGTTTTCCTCGTCCTACGGCCCCTTTCACGAATCGGGTATCCAGATCCAGGCCCTGTTCCGGGATCAGCCGGTGTTTTTCAATTCCCACCTGTACCTGGACAACGTACGGGCCATTTGTGCGGGCCGGGAGCGTTGGGGAGCACCCAAGGAATACGCACAGGTACACATGGAGCAGCACCAAAATTTGCTGACCTGCCGCACCTGCCAGGACGGAGTCGAGATCATGGCCCTGACCACCACGCTGGGGGCACCGGCCCAGATGGCAGACCTGATACCAATGTTTCCCAGTTACCGGCTGAAGTCCATTCCCTGTGCGGATGGACCGGGTGAAGCCATCAGGCAATTGGTGGAAGCTGCCCCCGAGGATGTGACCACGCACTTGCTGTATCGCGGTGAGGGCACCGTATCGTTTGCCGGCACCGCCAACAGTGATCTGCGGGCCTTTGCGCCCGTGGCCGAAGTGGCTGCGTTCCATCAGGTAGCCAGCTACACGGAAACATACGGCCGTGTCGTGCTCGATTACCTTGCCGAAGCTGCCTGACAGCGCATGCGATAATCCGCGTCCGGTACAGTAGAGGCAGTTCGGTTACCATCCAGCTTGGAGTGCCGGGCGACAAACAAGCTCTGAAATCTCACCTTTCAATTGCCGGGAGGCATCAATATGAGACATCCGTATCGATACAATCGCAGGGACTTTCTCAAGGCAGTGGGAATTATGGGAGCCGGCTCCCTGCTGGCGGCCTGTGGTCCGACAGGAGCGCCACCGGCACCTGAAGCTGCACCTGAGGCCGCGGACAGCATGGCCGCCGGGGAAAAATACGACGGTGTTACGTTGCGCATGCTGACCCAGGCCGGAGGGGATTATGAGCCCGCTTTCCGTGCTTGGGCGGAAGATTTCACGGCCGAAACGGGAGCCCAGGTTGAGTTTGAGTTTGCCCCCTGGGAAACCCTGATGCCCAAGGTGCAGGCGGACTTGGCGTCCGGCTCTCCCCAGTTCGATTTGTTCTGCAACGACATCGAGTTCCAGTACACGATTTGGCCCGAATTGGAGCCGATCAATGACTTCTTGGACGCCAGCGGGTACGACATGGAGGGCTTCTTCGATCCCGTGTACCGGTATGGCGAAGGGATTGCCGGGAATACCGGCGTCCGCTATGGTCTGCCAGTGACGTGCGGTGTATCCGTCCTGTTTAACCGAACCGATCTGATCGACACCTTCCCCACCACGTGGTCCGATTACGATGCGTTGCTGGCGGCCCACACCGATGGTTCCATGTACGGGCTTTCCTTTGCCGGTGTGCCCGCCCAATTGGTCAAGCTTTTCCTGGCTCGTTTTTGGGCGTCGGGTGATCCCTTGCTGACCTCGGACTGGCAACCTCTCATCAACGGTGAAAGCGGAGTGGCGGCTCTGACCCTGCTGAAGGAACACGGAGACAAATACGCACCACCGGGACTGCTGGCCTGGGACAATCCCGATGCGGCCAACGCCTTTTTGGCCGGGGACGTGGCGGTCAATGAGGGCTGGGCCGGATTCATCCTGCCGTCGCTTGATGATCCGGAAAAGTCCAAGGTTGTGGACAACTGGGGTATCGCTCCGTATCCGGAAGGCGGTACCGGCAACTTCGTACAGCACAACATTGTGATGATGAAGACCTCGGAGCACAAAGAGGCGGCTTTTGAGTTGATGGCTGCCCTCAGCAATCCTCAACGCGCCAAGGAAGGAGCACTCGACTTTGGTATGACCCCGGCTCGCAGGAGTGTGTTTAGCGACCCGGATGTGATAGCGGCCAAACCCTACATGCCGGATTACGGCGAGGTATTGGCCCGGGGTCGTCCATTCACACCGGGTGTGCCGCAATGGCTTGAGATGTTCATCGGTCTGGCGGAAGGGGCGTCGTCGGCCCTGTCGGAACAGGCTACACCTCAGGAAGCCCTGGATCAGGTCGCGGAAGGCTGGCTGGAACTGCTGGCACAGAACCCGCTTGACTTCGAGTACAAGGAATAGGGACTGGCAACAAGCTGCGCGCAGCATAATCCATATCCCAATCGGGCTCCTTCACAACTGCAGGCCGGTGCAACACCGGCCTGCAGTTGTTGACGCGGATCGGCATACCGGCCCCGGAGATGGTCGGTGACCGGGATCCGAAAGGTGGGTTGTCACCTTTGCCAAGCCTGCCAGGTGCGCAGGTTTCGGTTATATAGGCATCCGGGCCAGACAGTGTTGCCACTTTGGATTTTCGCCTCGGACACCTGTCCATGCCATGGACGTGCGCCAGTGGCAAGGAGCCTTTACGAGACCAGGATCCACTGAATCCGGCGCGTGGGCGACTTGGGCGCGTTTCGGTGTTTGGCACTGGCGCGGCGGTCTCGCTCCTGTCGTCACATGGCGAAGGCCTGCGCGGCCTGCAGCTGTTGGGTGATTCGCTGCATTTGCCGGACCACATACTCCACGTCGGTCCCGGACGTGTCCCTGCCCAGGCTGAAGCGGATGGCCCCGTAGCTGGCCGGTGGGTCGATGCCCATGGCCGACAGGACGTGGCTGGGTTGGTGGGCACCGCTGGTGCAGGCGCTGCCGCTGCTGGCCATGATCCCCGCCATGTCCAATCCAATCAGGATCGATTCCGCTTCCAGGCCATCAAAAACGAAGGAGGCATGGTGGGACAGCCGATCCTGTCGCGAACCGGTCAGGTGCGCCCCTTCGATGCCCTCGAGCAGGTTGGTGATGAGTTCATCGCGCAACGCCTGCAGCCGCGTCGCTTCATCCGCGGCGTTCGCCATGCACAGGTCAAGCGCCTTGGCCATGCCGACAATCAGCGGAACATTTTCCGTGCCGGCCCGGCGTCCGCCCTCGTGGCCGCCGCCGGTCATGTAGGGTCGGAACGGCGTGCTGCGGCGCAGATACAGGAATCCCACCCCCTTGGGACCGTGGAACTTGTGGGCGGAGACGCTCAGGGCGGCCACTTTCAGCGCATCCACGGAGACGGGTTCCCTGGTTAGGGCCTGCACCGCGTCCGTGTGCAGAGGCACGCTGGCGGCCTCACAGATCTCTCCCAGCTCTGCCAGCGGCTGCACGGTTCCAACTTCGTTGTTGGCATACATGCACGACACCAGGGCCGTGGGTTCCTGCAGGGCCTCTTCGAGATCGGACGGAGCGACCCGTCCCAGGCCATCGACCGGCAGTAGCACCGGTTCGAAGCCGTGAAGTTCGGCCAGGTCCTCCAACGTCTCCAGGACGGCATGGTGCTCAATGGCGGTCGATACGATGCGGTTGGCGCCCGTGGCGGCGCGGCGGGCCAGCGAGATTCCGCGCAGGGCGGCGTTGTTGCCTTCGGTGCCGCATCCGGTAAAGATGATTTCCGACGGTCCGGCCCCAATGTGTGCGGCGATCGAACTGCGGGCCTTCTGAAGGCCGGCGTAGGCACTGCGGCCGGCTGCATGGATGCTGGAGGGATTGCCGTAGCTGTCGGCAAAGAATTCCTGCATGGCATCCACCACCTCGGGCCACACCGGCGTGGTGGCGGAGTGATCCAGGTAGATGGGATCGCGGGTGGCAGGCTGCATGGAATCGGGTCCGGAAAGGGCTTGACTGACCGATTGTAGCACCCGGCAGAGCCGACGATTTCGGTGTCGGCACCGGTTGTTGCGGACGGGACCAGACCTCTGCATGCCCGCGGATTCCGCCACGATCGTGGGTATAATGCGCGCCGTCGTTTCGACTGGGACCCATGGATTGCGCCGCCGCCGAGCGGCCCTCGGATTGTCGAACAGGCACCTGGTTCCCATCCCCCACTCCGGAGAGTGCTGCCGGCCATGAGCAAAATTCGCAACGTTGTTGCCCGCGAGATTCTCGACAGCCGGGGCAACCCCACACTGGAAGTGGACGTTGAACTGGCGGATGGCCATGTGGGCCGGGCTGTGGTTCCCAGCGGAGCCAGCACGGGCGCGCACGAGGCGGTTGAACTGCGGGACGGCGACGCGGACTGGTACGGGGGCAAGGGTGTTGGCAAGGCCGTCACGAACGTGAACGCGATTCTGGGGCCTGCACTTGAAGGCCGGGACGCGTTTGAGCAGGTGGCCTTGGACCGTCAGCTGTGCAATCTCGACGGCACGCCCAACAAGGGGAACTTCGGTGCCAATGCCATCCTGGGCATCAGCTTGGCGAACGCCAAGGCCGCGGCGAGCAGCGCGGGTCTGCCGCTCTACCAGTACCTGGGCGGCGCGAATGCCCATGTGCTGCCGGTGCCCATGCTGAACATCCTGAACGGCGGCGCCCATGCCAAGGGCAGCACCGACTTCCAGGAGTTCATGGTCATGCCCGTCGGGGCCGAGTCCTTCCGGCAGGGACTGGAATGGGGCGTGGCCGTCTATCGGGCCCTCAAGTCGCTCCTGGAGGAAGGGGGGTATTCCACCAATGTCGGGGATGAAGGCGGCTTCGCACCGGCTCTCGGCGGCAACGAGCGGGCCCTGGAACTGATTTCCCGGGCGATCGCCAACGCCAATCTGCGTGAGGGCGAAGACATCTGGATTGCGCTGGATCCGGCCGCCTCCGAACTGTACGACGCGGAGTCCGGCCGGTACCGGCTGCCGATCGAGGGACGGGACCTGTCCAGCGCGGAGCTGGTGGACCTGTGGTGCGGGTGGGTTGCCCGCTATCCGATCATCAGTATTGAGGACGGGCTCGCCGAGGACGACCTCGAGGGCTGGGCCCTGTTGCACGAGGCGACCGGCGACAAGGTTCAGCTGGTCGGCGACGACCTGTTGGTGACCAATGTCGACCGCATCCGGATGGCCATCGAGCGGAAGCTGTGCAACTCCCTGCTCTGCAAGGTCAACCAGATTGGAACCTTGAGCGAAGCCGTGCAGGCGGTTGAAATGAGCCACCGCGCCGGCTGGACCAGCGTCGTCAGCCATCGTTCCGGGGAGACCGAGGACACGACGATTGCCGATCTCGTCGTGGCGCTCAACACGGGCCAGATCAAGACCGGCGCGCCGGCGCGCAGCGATCGGGTTGCCAAGTACAACCAGCTCCTGCGCATCGAGGAGCAGTTGGGCGATGCAGCCGTCTATGCCGGCCGGGCCGCCTTTCGGCAGCCGCGGTAGCGATCCGCTTCGATCGGAACAAGCACTTCAAGCAACGCGGCAGGAAGCCATGAGCGAACCGAGACCAGTGGAGATCATTCCGCCGGAGCAGTACGGCAAGGAGTACAGCGAGGCGTGGGAAATGGACGTGTTCTGCGTCACCAACAGCCAGGGCGAGAAGTACTATTTGCATGCTGTTAATATCACTGTGGAAGGAGCGGAGGTCGCCACCCTGGCGTTTCGGCGCCAAATCCGCTACAAGGCCCAGTCCCGCCTGCCCGACGGGTACCGGGTGATTGAATCCACCAACGGATTGCCGGTGGCGCAGCCGGACCCGGAACTGGGGCCGGACCTGACCTTCGACGACTTCGAGTTTGACGGTTAGGCTGCCATCGCCCGACGGTGGCCGGACATCTGGAGCACTGACTAGACCGCAGTTTCGGCACTGGTCGAATTTTTGTGGCAAGATTCGGCCATGAACAAATACAGGGTTGGGGCCTTTGCCGCCCTAGTGGGGGTCCACAGGAACACCGTCCAGGAGTGGGACCGCAGCGGGTGCTGCTCGGCCCGGCGCACGCCCGGCGGGCCGCGGTTCCACACCGACGAGGACTTGGACCGCCATTTCGGACGTGCGCCCCGGTCCGCACCGCAGCGGGTGACGGTCCACGGCCGGGTGTCGCGTCGCGCCCCACGCCCCGCGCGGGAAGCCCGACCGCGGGCGCGGGAGACGTTCCGTCCGGGGTCCGGGATGGTAGTGGACGACGGGCTGACCGCCATCGGCGGCGGCTGGCATGGCCAGCGTCCGGTGTTCCGCGCTCTGATGGAGCGCCTTGCGCGCCGGGAACGGTCCCGGCTGCGCGTGGCCCCCAAGGACCGTCCGTACCGCTGCGACTTGGACGGGTGCGCGTACTGTGCCGAGACCCGCGACGGCGCCATCCGCGTGGTCCACCGGGAGAGCCTGTCGCCACAGGCCGAGCGGGTCGAGGACCCGATGGCCGTGGTGCGCACGTTTTCCGGCCGGCCGTCCGGCCTGCGCCGCCACGGGCAGAAGCTCCGGGAAGCCGCCACCGATGGTTGAGAAGGTCACGCGCATCCTGCACAGCCAGGGGCTGAACCGCGCCAAGCACGACCGCCTGGCCGACATGGCCGCGCGGGTCGGACGGGTGCGTGCGGACGCGTGGCGCCGGTGCAGCGGGGTGTCCACGGCGGCGCAAACCCCCTACGCGATCCGCGACGCCTGGATGGCGGAGGGCTGCGACTGGCACGGACTGCCGGCGCGGTTGGGCAAGGCCGCGCTGGCCGATGCCCTGGGCGACATCGCGGCGGCGCGGGAGGCGGCCAAGGTGTCGGTTAGGAAGGCCATTCGGCACCGCACCCGGAACGACACCGCCGAACGCCAACGTCTGTATTCCCTGTTGAAGCAAAACCGCTGGACCGAGGAACCCTTCCTGCATCGGCAGATGCGGAAGGCCTGGCGGGGCGGTCGGTCACACGTGACCAACCAGATCGTGGCCGACAGCGGTTCCTACACGACCAAACTGTGGCACGGCCGGGCCTGGGTCCATCTGCAGAGCCTGGAGCGGGGCCAACGCATCGCCATTCCCCTCAAGGGCGACTGCCTGCCCTCCGGCACCCTGCGCATCATTCTGCAGGACAACGGCGAAGTGGCCGTTCACCATGCCATCGACGAGACGCAGGCGTGCAGCACCAAGCCCGGCGGTTCGGGCACGATGGGGGTGGACAAGGGCTACACGGAAGCCTACACCGACAGCGACGGAGAACGCCACGGCGAGGGCCTGGGCGACCTGCTGTCCCAGGAGAGCGACGCCCGCAAGGTCAAGGGGCAACGCCGCAACAAGCTCCGCGACCTGGAAGGGAAGCACCGGGCCCAGGGCCACACCCGCAAGGCCGACAACATCCGGCGGCACAACCTGGGCCACCGGAAGCGGGACCGGCGGCAGGCCCTGCACACCCAGCGGGTGCGCGACCATCTCTGCCAGGCAGCCCATGCCGTCGTGGACAAGGCCGGCACCATCGCCTGCGAGGACCTGTCCGCATCCATGAAGTCCGCCAAGTACCGCCACAAGGACACCAACCGTCGCCTGAACGGCTGGGTCAAGGGCGTGATGGCGGACACCCTCACTTCAATATCTCGACGCAGAGGTTCTGCGTTGGCCTTGGTCAACCCGGCCTACACATCGCAAATCGACTCCCGGACGGGCCTGTTGCAGGGCCATCGTCGCTGGGACCGGTTTTACTGCCTTGACGGGGTTGTGCTGGACGCGGACGCCAATGCCGCCTGCAACATTCTGGCGAGGCTGTACGATGAGGAGATTACGTTGTACATGCCCTACAGGGAGGTTAAGGCCCTGCTCGCCGAACGAACCAGGCTGTCGGTGGGGACTGCTCCACCCGGACTCGAGTTGCGGGGGCTTGCAACAGGGCCCCCATCAACCGAGAGCGAATTACCCGCAACCGTACCGAACAGGGCGGTATAAAGGAACAGGTAACGACATGATCCAGGCCGCTGTTCTGCACCAACCCCAAACTCCGTTGGAGGTAATGGAGTTTGAAAAGCCGCCCCTCGGGCCGGACTGCATCGAAGTGCGGATCCTGGCCAGTGGGGTTTGCCATTCCGACTGGCATGTTGTCAAGGGGGAGTGGACCCAGATCGAGACGCCCTTGATCCTCGGCCACGAAGGGGCCGGCGTGATCGAGAAGGTCGGCGACGAGATTTCGGACGTGGGCCCCGGCGACCGGGTGATCCTCTCGTGGAAGCCCCACTGCGGCTATTGCGAGATGTGCCAGCGCGGCCATCCCGCGGTTTGCTCCTTGGAGGCCGATGACAGTCTGGAGCCTGTGTTCCCCGGCGCGGACCGCACCATGTCCCAGATGAGCGGCATCGGCACCTTTGCCACGGGAACCACGGTGCATCGCACACAAATTGTGCCCATCGAAAAGGACACGCCGATGGGGCCGGCCGCCCTGATCGGCTGCGGTGTCATGACAGGCGTGGGGGCCGTCATCAACACGGCGGCCGTGGAGCCCGGCCGTTCGGTTGCGGTCTTCGGCTGCGGCGGGGTCGGCCTCAACTGCATCCAGGGCGCCCGTCTGTCCAACGCCAGCCCGATCATCGCCGTGGACCTGCTGGACAACAAGCTGGACATGGCCCGCGAATTCGGCGCCACCCATGTGGTCAACGCCGGCCGGGAGGATCCGGTGGATCGCATCCGCGCCATCACCGGCGGGGCCGGAGCCCATTATGCGTTCGAGGCGATCGGCCTGACGGCCGAGCCCTTCATCCAGGCCCTGGAGTGCACCCGGGCCCGCGGCGTGACCGTCTATGTGGGCCATGCCCCGGTGGACACGGAACTGAAGCTGGATGCGCGCATGTGGATTCAGGAAAAGACCGTGATTGGCTCCCTGTACGGCTCGGCGCGCACGCAGGTGGACTTCCCCCGCATGGTCTCGCTGTACAAAAGCGGCCACCTGATGCTGGACGAACTGGTGACCCGCGAGTACGAGCTGGGCGGCGTAAACGACGCGTTTGCGGCCCTGGAGCGCGGTGAAGTGGCCCGCAGCGTACTGATGATGGAGTGAGATTCGATGTTTGACACAACAATCGTCAAGGTGGAATGGGCGGGTCTGCCCGGGGCGCGCCCGCGCGCGGCGGGTTCCAATTCGCGGCTGGATGTCCACGGTCTGGAAACAGTGGCCCGGTTGATGCGGATCACGACCGCCGACGGGCACACCGGTCTGGGCTGGTCCGACTGTCCCAGATCCTTCGGGGGCAGTCTCCTGGGCAAGTCGCTCTGCAACGTCTTTGCCGAAGGAGTCGGTCCTGCGGACCAGTGGCAGCCCATGGAGTATCCGCTCTGGGATCTGGCGGCCCGGATTGCGGGCAAGCCGGTCTTTCGTCTGCTGGCGGCCCAGCGCGGCGTGTCACTGCCCGACGAAGTGTCGGTTCCCTGCTACGACACCTCGCTCTACATCGACGATCTGCACCTGTCCGACGACGATGAGGCTGTGGAGCTGCTGAAGTCGGAAGCGGCGTTCGGGAAGGATCAGGGCCATGTGAACTTCAAGATCAAGGTGGGCCGCGGTGGCCGCCACATGCCGCTGGAGAAGGGCACGGTCCGGGACATCAAGATCATCAAGGGGGTGCGCGAAGTGGCCGGGCCGGCCGGCCGCATCATGATCGATGCCAACAACGGCTGGAACCTGAACTTGGCCAAGCGGGTTCTGAGCGAGACCGCGGATGCCCGCGTCCATTGGATTGAGGAGGCCTTCCACGAGGATCCCGTCCTGTACGAGGACCTGCAGGAGTGGAAGCGGCGCGAAGGGATCGACACCCTGATTGCCGACGGTGAGGGACAGGCTTCACCCACGCTGATGGACATGGCCGCTCAAGGACTGGTGGATGTCGTTCAATACGACATCTTCAGCCCCGGCCTGATGGCTTGGCTGGACATTGCCAGTCGGCTGGACCCGATCGGCGTAACCTCCTCCCCGCATCATTACGGACGGGTGCTTGGCAACTACCTGACCGGTCATCTGGGTGCCGTCCTTGAGCATTTCGGCTTTGTGGAGTGGGATGCGGCGGACACGCCGGGCCTGCACGCTTCCTACACCGTCGAGGACGGATGGATTCACTTGCCGGAGACTCCGGGGTTCGGCCTGGAGGTTGATGTGGGCCACTTTGAGACGATGGTCCGGGAACATGGTTGGAGTGCAACCTTGAGTTGACCGGGGCCATGTGGTGCCGACTCTTGTCTGGTTGGAGGCTGGAACCAACCTGGTCGAACATTCCCGAGTACGTCTGCAGCTTCGTGGACTCGGGTGAAACTTCCGGCATGCCCATGAGGCAAACGGGTGCTGTTCGTGCGCGTCAAGCCATGGTATTTGCCATAGGGCACGGGGCAAGAGGCGTAGGGCGCGATTCAGGCAGGCCAGCTCCCCATCCTCCGCGGCCATGCGCACCGCGAAGTGCTGCAGGTCCGGTACGGGGGCCAGCAGATCCGGTGTCGCACAGGGTTCCAGGCCGTCACCGACCGTCAGGTGGGTGAGCCGGGGCGCGGTCGCCAGGAACGTCTCCGGCAGGGGAGTGGAGGATGTCATGGTCAGGCGGGTCAGCCGCGGGGTGTAACGGAACAGATTGGCTGGCAGGTCTTCCAGAGCGTTCCGCTCGATCCGCAGGGTCTGCAACCGGGGCGTGTGGGCCAGCAGGTCGTCGGGATAGGTGTCAGCCCCTCCAGACACCTGCAACACGGCAAGGTTGGTCAGGCCCAGCAGGCCGTGCCGCGCAAAATTCCCGCTATGGACATCCAGGGACAGGGTCCGAATGCGGGCCAAATGGCTCCAGTCCACCTGCGTACAGGGCACCGTGGCATCCTCCAGGGCATGCACGGCCGTCAGAATGCCCTCCCGGATGTTCCGAGGTCGCACACTTGGGGTTCGATGCCGGCCAGGGGCCAGGCCAGGACCGTGTCGTACCCGAGATACCCCGTCCCGTCCACGCCCGCATCGTCCACGTAGCGTACCTGGCCCGCGGTGTCCACGCGCGTCCGGAACACCCGGCGCTCGGAGGGGTCGGGATGGGGCGTGCCGTCAGTCCGCACGGGCCGGGCGCTGACCTCCCAGGTGATGTCCACGGCAGGCCGGAAGCCTGCGGGCACGGTCAACAGCGCCTCCGGTTGGTCCCGGGCCAGGAACTGCACCGGGGAGCGGTCGGTCTGGAAGGTCGCGTACACCACTCCCGCCTCTTGACAGGTATATGCATGGCTTCGGGTGTGGGGGACAGGCGACCGATTCGAACGTCGTTCGCCCGCGGCCCGGGCCTTCGGTGGCGGGATGCGGGTTCGTAGGTTCCGCGGTGGTCTGAGGGCCCGAGTGGGGGCGTTCGGGACGTGCCGGCCGGCCCGCGGGGACGAGCCCCGCGGGGACGGTGGCCGGGTCTGCGTGTCGGAGGCGGAGCGCTGCGTCAGGGCCCCTGGGCCAGAGCGCGGACGGCCGCCGGCCCGTAGGGACCGGGCCGGGGCCGCAGCCAGACCCGCGTCCACCACCGCCCCTGGGCCAGCAGGGCCCCCAGGCAGGCCATCCCCTGGCGTAGGAGGCTGAGGCGTCGGGGGGCCGACCGGACCGGGCCGGTCGGCCGGGGGCGTGCGGAGTTGCGCGGGGGTCCGGCCCAGGGCCGCGGCTTCCTCCCGGCGCGTGCCGTAGGCCACCGCCAGCAGGGTGGCCACGACCAGCACCAGCCAGTGCCGCCCCGCGCGTACCGGGTCGGTGCGACGCGTGCGCTGCCACTGCCAGCCGGCACGCTTGAGGCCGCGGAAGCCTTGCTCAATCCAGTCCCGGCAGGCATACAGGGTCGCGTCCGTCAACAGCACCCAGGGCTGCGCATGCCCCGGCCCGTGCAGCACCATCCAGGACAGAACCCAGGCCAGCAGCGGGGCCAAGCAGGTCTCCACGTCCAGTTCCTGGTCCGCGCCCCAGGCATCCTGCCGGTCCGCGTCATCCTTCAGCCCGTCGCACAGCCGGCGGCGCAGGGTGTGGACGTTGCCCCCGCGGGCCGCCAGTGCAGCCGCCACCCGGTCCAGACAGCCGTTCCCGGCCAGCAGTGTGCCCTGCAGCCACAGGGCCAGGCTGTCCTGCAGCGGTCCCGGCGGCAGCGGCAGACGGGTGTGCGGCAACTGATGGATCCTGTACCATGACCGGCACCGACGCATGACAGCCCTCGCAGGTGGGGTGGGTGAATGGCATCGCCACTCTACCCGAGGACGACCATGCGTCGGACTTCCTGCCATGGCCGCACAAAGTGCCCCGGCACGGCAGGACCGCAACGTCACATATACCTGTCAAACTCCCGCCTCCCGCCGCAGGTGGAAGGTGCCGTGGTGGTTCTCCACCAGGTTGCGGTAGGGACCCGTAGCCTCGACCGCGGGTGGAGGGACCTGGTCCTGGGCGACGACCAGGGCGGCGGCCCACAGCTACCCCAGGCCTAGGCACAGCAGCAGCAATGGCAGCACCTTCCGGGCGGAAGGCCATCTTTCCGTCGGACTGGTTGGGCCGGCATGGCCCGGCACCGGGGGCATGGGCTGTTTCCTCATGGCGGGCAGGAGGCCAGTGTTCCCCATTCTACCGACCCGAACCGGGCCGGCAGCCCGCGTTCGCTGCGGCCGGTTCAAGATTGCCGTCGGCGTCCCCGCGCGGGAACGAAGGCCCGGTGGCAATCGAAACCTGCCACTACGTCCAACGAGGCTTGAGGTTCGACACCGTTGCTGAACGATTGTTTCCCTGGCGGCCGTCTCCTACAAGTGGATGGGAACACGAAAGTCCCGCGCGCGAGGATGGGATTCCCCGGTGGTGGTCCCTGGGTCCCGGCAATCGTCAATCACTCCGCACCCGGCTCTGCCCCGTCCTGGGTTGGCCATGGATTCACGTCGCCGGACCGTGAACATATGGTCACCTTTCAACCGTAGATCGCAGCCATGACATCTCCGTACCGTTCACTGATCGGGACACACTCCTCCGGATCCCTGTTGGCGGCACAGACCTCGAACGTCGGTGCCGTAAAACGGGCATCGATCAGGTGCGGACAGGGGGCCAGGTAAACCCAGTAATTTACAAAGAGCTCGCGTTCCCGCCAGTGGGATACGCGCAACAGTATGTCGCCGTTGTCGTCGTATTCGCGTCCCTCCACCTCCAGAATGTCGCCGAGCCGGATGGTGGTCGGAATGCACTGTTGCTTGAAGTCGGAATCCTCGAAATGGAACGGATCGGGCCGGGCCACCTTCACGCGCAGGCCGGCGGCCTGCAGGGTGTCCCACAGACGGTGGTCCGGCGTCAGCAGCGGTTCGAGCAGGGGCATGGCCAAACCAAGCGTCTGGATGCGGGGGACATGGGTCAGGAAGTCCGCGGGCCAGGCCGTCAGGTTGTGCGCGCGTAGGTTCAGGGAGGCCAGATGCGGCACATCGGCCAGGAAGCCCGTCGGCAGGGCTTCAACCCGATGCACATCGATCGCCGCGTTCCGCAGGCGGGGCGTCTCAGCGAGAAAGCCACCGGGTAGCGTATCCACCCGCTGCAGGTCGAGCTTCAGGTCAACCAAGTTGGGGGATTGGGACAGGAACCCGCGGGGCAGGGCCGAAACATTTTGGGCCCGTATCCAGACTGTTTCGAGGTGTGGATGTCGGGTGAGGAAGTCGGCTGGCAGGGCCTTCGCTTGGTTGGCGTCCAGTTTCAGGTATCGGAGTTGCGGGGCATGGGCCAGGAACCGCTGAGGGAATCCAACGACATCCCCCAAGGACTCCAGATCGAGATATCTCAGACTGGGGGCGTTGGCCAGGAAATTGGCGGGGAGGGCCCTGATTGGCAGCTTTACCCTGGGATAAGGTGGGGAGGGTTCGTACCCATGCGCCAGTGTCAGTTTTTCCAGACGGGGGGCATGAGCCAGAAATGAGGGCGGCAAGGTCCACAGCGCAGGTGCGAGCAGGTAGAGGTCAACCAGATTCGGTGCGTAACTCAGGAACTCTTCCGGCAAAGAATGCAGTGCGAGAGAGTACTCGGAGGTACGCAAGTGCAACACTTCCAGGCGTGGGGCATGGGCCAGGAAGGCCGCCGGCAAGGCCTGCAACTCAGGCACACGCAGGTGAAGTTTGACCAGTCGCGGCGCATAGGTCAGGAAATGCTCCGGGAAGGATGTCAGCGAGAATGAGTCCAGGTGCAGGACTTCCAAGCGCGGAGTGTGCATCGGGAAATCCGTTGGTAGGATCGGATTTCTCCCGGCCACTCGCAGCTCTGTCACCCAGTCCAGAAACCAGGTCGGCAGGGCTGTCATGTCCTCTGTGGTGAGCTGCACCTGCTGCAGTTCCGACAGGGGTGCCAGCAGGTTGGGTGGCAAGTTCTGCAGGCGGTTCGCGTGCAGGGACAGGGCGGTCAGGCGGGGCGTATGCGCGAAGAATCCGTCCGGCAGCGTCAGGGACGTGTCCTGTGGTGCGCCGTGCAACGCGAGGTGGGTCAGTTCGGGAACCTCGGCCAGCAGTTGCGGGGATAGTTGGGTCAGGCCTCCCACATCCAAGGTCAGACGGGTGAGCCGGGGCAGGTTTGGCAGCACCTCGTCCAAGTCCCGCAAGTCCCAAAGCTCGATATGCAGCTCTCCCAGGACCGGTGTGTGGAGGCGCAGGGCACGTTCCAGGCAGGCCAGGGACGCGGAATCCGCAGCCATGTGCACCGCGAAGAGCTGCAGGTCCGGTACGGGTGCCAGCAGGTTCGGTGTCGCGCAGGGTTCAAAGCCCTCCTTGATCGTCAGGTGCGTAAGGTGGGGCACGGCTGCCAGAAATGTCTCCGGCAGGGGGGTGGAGGCCGTCACGGTCAGACGGGTCAGGTGCGGGACATGGGGCAGCAGCGGGGCCAGTGCCGCCGACGGATAACCGCCCTCCAGATGCAGGGATTCCAGATGAGGGATGTCGACCAACAGGCCGTCCGGCAAATCCGCATCCACACGGGAATTATTCCTAAGGGACAGATGGGCCAGCAGCGGGGTGTACTGGAACAGGTCGTCCGGCAGGTTTTCCAAGCCGGTTCCCTCCATCTGCAGGGTCTGTAGGCGGGGTGTATGGGCCAACAGGCTGTTGAGGTTGGTGGAGGTGGCTCCATGTATGGGAATGGACGGCATCTGCAACGCAGTGAGGTTGGTTAGGCCCACCAGGCCATGCCGCACGAAACTCTCCTCCCAAGTATCCAGGTACAGGGTGCGGATGCGTGCCAAATGGGTCCAGTCCACCTGTGTGCAGGGTACCAAGGCATCTCCCAGGGCCTGCACGGCCGCCAGAATGTCTTCCCGGATCATCCAATGGTATTCACACACCCGGGGCTCGGTGCCGGCCAGCGGCCATGCCAGCATCGTGTGATACCGGAGAAAGCCCGCTCCGTCCACACCCGCATCGTCCACGTAGCGCACATGCCCTTCGGTGTTCACGCGCATCCGAAACACCCGGCGGCCGGACGGGTCGGAATAGGGCGTGCCGTCCGACCGTACGGACCGGGCGCTGACCTCCCAGGTGATGTCCACGGCGGGCCGGAAGCCTTCCGGCACGGTCAGCAGCGCCTCCGGTTGGTCCCGGGCCAGGAACTGCACCGGGGAGCGGTCGGTTTGGAAGGTCGCGTACACCACTCCCTTCTCCCGCATCAGGTGGAAGGTACCGGCGTGGTTCTCCGCCAGATTGCGGTAGGAGCCTGTCGTCTTGGCCGCAGACGACAACGGGACTTTACCTTGGGCGGTGACCGGAACTGCGGCCCACAGCCACCCTAGACCTAGGCACAGCAGCAGCAACGGCAGCATCCTCTGAGCGGAAGGCCTTCGGCCGGCCAGGTTGGGGGACAAACCGGGGAGAGGCATGGGTGGGTTCCTTGGGGCGGACCGCCGGGCACGGTGGCGGCAACGTATTGCCGGCGCAGGTCTGCGGAGATGGGAAACGCCCCGGAGGCAGTCGCCCGGTCCCGGATTCTACCCCCTGGCCCGGACCCGGCCGGCAACGTCCCACCCATGCAAGCGCAACTCGAATGCAGGTGTCGTCCTGTGGCATCGGGGTCCAAGGATCTGTTCCGGGTAGCCCAACGCTCTCCGTCTCTTCCTGCATGGCGATCCCGCCATCCCGCTACGGTTGCCGGTGCCGTATCCGACTCCCCATCGCCGCGGATGTCGGGTCGGGACCCGGGAGTGCCATATCGTGGCATGGGACATCGGTGTTCTTGTCCGGTGTCGTCCCATCGCCACGCGCTAGGGATGACCGCGGACGGTGACCAAGAGTCACCATCCGCCGTGGCTGCGAATCTCCTTACCGCCAAGGACCACAGGCTTCCGACACTCCAAATGCCAAGGATTCCTGGCAAGCGCGTTCGAAATTCTTTGCTGATACTTAGCCCACGATCCGGTGGCTGGATGTCTGGAGACCGTGCGCGTCACTATCGATACCCGCCAAGTACAACGAGAACCGGAACCCCATCACCCGGTAGTGCTCCGGTGTGCCACAGCTACATGCCCGCCGGCCGGAGGCACGATCCAACCGGTATCTGGCTGCAGAGTGGCCGAGTTCGCACCAGAGGCTTGAAGCCACGTGCCTCCCACCGACCTCAAACCCAAAATGCGGTCGGCGACTTATCCCGACCGTCGGCTGGAAACATCCAAGGCCGGTCGAATGTATGCAACCTGCACGATGTCGGGCTGTGTTGCAATCCCCGGTGGAGGTGGCACAGCCCGGTCACCGCCGGGGATGGGCTCCACCCACCGCTCGTTGCGTATGTGGGTTGGGATCCCCTGTGACGGCAGGAGCGGCACGACGGGCACGAGCCCGGGGAATTAGGTACAGGCCCCGAGGCCTTGAATCTCGTGCAGCCGGGTTTGAAATTCGGGCGGTAAGGTGGACAGCCCCGCCGCTTCCAGGATCAGACATTGCAGATGGGGTGTGTGGACCAGGAAGTTCGGTGGCAGCTCCTTCAACCCCGCCGTCTTCAAAATCAAGTGTTCCATCACGGTGGTGGGGGCCAGCAAGTCGGCCGGTAATTCCCTCAGCTCCGGGGTCTCCAGGGTCAACGCTCGCAGTTCGGGGACATGGGCCAGCAAGTCTGGTGGCAGCTCCGTCAACCCCGCTCCCTTCAAGGTCAGGTGCCGCAGTTCGGGAACATGGGCCAACAAGTCCTGTGGCAACTCCGCTTGGCTGGCTGGGACTTCCAGAGTCAGGTCCTGCAGCTCGGGCATGGGGGCTAGCAAGCCGGTCGGCAGTTCCAACGGACTGGCCGGGACTTCCGGCTCCATGTCCCGCAATGTCAACTGTCGCAACCCGGGCGCGTGAGCCAAGAAGCCCGGCGGCAATCGCAGGTGGGAGCCGGATAGGTCCAGGGATTCCAGGGCCGGGGTTTGGATCAGGAGGTCGGCGGGCACCGTGGGGAACCAGGCATCGCCTTGCAGGTCGAGTGTTGTCAGACCGGTCAGGCCAGCCAGGTCGTGAATCTGCAGCGGGAGCGTACTCTCCAGCCACGCGCGGAGGGTGGTGGTGGGATTCAGATTCAAACTCTCCACGGAAGCCAGATCCGTCCATGTGACCTCCGCACAGGAATCCCGGACGAGTCCCTGGTTGCGCAGGGCTCGCAGCAGACGGGCCTGCACCCAGGGATGGCGCTGGCACACGTCGGCACCCGTGGTCCAAGTCATGGTGGTTCCGTAGACCAGGGGCTCATCCCCGGCCTCCATCGGTCTCCCCACCAAGTGCACCGTCCCCTGCGGCCGCACTTTCAGCGTTCGGGTGTGACAGCCGGCCGTGTCCACCGCCATGGACTGACTCACGGTTTGCGCGGGACGGAACCCCGCTGGCACAGTGAACAGGACCGAGGTGAGAGGGACTTCGTGCGCACCCGTCACCGTTGCCGTCACCCGCGTGCCGTCCCGCCGCAGGGTGTATGTCCCCGTCCCTTCGTTCCCGGCTGGCGCATAGGACTTCCGAACCTCCATCCATCCCGGATCCGCGGTGTGCCACACGGCCGTGGTGACATAGCCGGTCGGGGCCGGCGGATCCATATGCACAACCGTGCCATCCCGATTCACCCGCAAGTCAAAGGCGGATCCGGAGGCCTCGCGCGGCTCCGATCCGGAGGCGGACACCCCAGTCGGGATCAATGCCGTCACCGGCACCGTCCACGTCACCTCCTCCACCGGCCGGAAGCCTACCGGCACCGTGAACAGGAAGGGAGCCAACTCTGCGGTCGCCCTGTCCGCCGCAGGCGAAGCCAGGGTCGCCGTGACGGTGTTCCCGTGGCGCATCAGGCGGTAGGTTCCCGCATCCGCTGGAGGCGTGAAAGATCCCGCCATAAAGAGTTGCAAGGCTGCTTTATTCGTTACCCAGGTCATGGCGGTGCGGTACCCCACATAGCCCGCGCCGTCAAGGGTCGGCGCGTCCACGTGGTGCACCGTCCCGTCCGGCCGTGCTTCCAGGATCACGGTTGCTGGCGCGGCCTCCGGCCGGGACCGGCCCTGTGCGGTCATCGGCCAAGCCACCGTCGCCCAGGTCACCGGCAGTATCGGCCGATAGCCCTCGGACAGCCGGAACAGTAGCTGCGGAGGCTCTCCGTTCACTACCCGGGAGCGGTGGGTAGCCAAGGTGACTGTCACCTGCCGCCCCTGATGCAGTACGCGGTACTGTCCTCCCCAGTGTTCCGTTTGATCGGCGTAAACACCGGCGGCCGGCGGGACGCCCAATTGGTTAACCCGTCCCGGTTTCGGAGAAGTGGCGTCCGTTAACCGGTTGCCGGTCACATTCAATTCCCACAATTGGAGAAGTTGCCCCAGTGACTCGGGGATGGAACCGGTCAGCAGATTATGGCTCAAACCCAGTCCCAGCAGTTGGTCCAGCTGTCCCAGTTGCGGGGGAATGGTTCCCGTCAACTGGTTGCGGCGCAAATCTAGGCTTTGCAGTTGGTTTAGCTGTCCCAGTTGCGGGGGAATGGGTCCCGTCAACTGGTTGTGGCTCAAATCCAGGCTTTGCAGTTGGTGAAGCTGCCCCAGTTGCGAGGGAATGGGTCCCGTCAACTGGTTGCCACCCAAACTCAGCCATTCCAGTTGGTCCAGATGCTCCAGTGCCGGAGGAATGCCACACGTCAATTGGTTGCTGCGCAAATTCAGTCTTTGCAACTGGTTGAGTTGCCCCAGTTCTGGAGGAAAGGTTCCCGTCAACTGGTTGTGGCTCAAATCCAGGTTTTGTAGTTGGCCCAGTTGCCCCAGTTCCGGGGGAATGGTTCCCGTCAACTGGTTAATGCCCAAACCCAGTACTTGCAATTGGCTGAGCCGCCCCAGTTCCGGGGAAATGGTTCCTGTCAACTGGTTGTGGCTCAAATCCAGGTTTTGTAGTTGGCCCAGTTGCCCCAGTTCCGGGGGAATGGTTCCCGTCAACTGATTGTGGCTCAAATCCAGGCTTTGTAGGTGGCTGAGTTGTCCCAGTGCCGAAGGAACGGCACCTGTCAACCGGTTATCGGTCAAATTCAGTACTCTCAAACGGCCGAACTGCCCCAGTTGCGAGGGAATGGGCCCCGTCAACAGGTTGCGACCCAAACTCAGTTCTTGCAGGTGACCGAGTTGTCCCAGTTCTTCCGGAATGGTTCCCGTCAACCCGTTGCCACCCAAATCCAGTACCTGCAGTTGGTCGAGCTGCCCCAGGGACTTGGGAATGGACCCGGTAAGGAATGCCGGCCAATCATCTTCTATCGCCACTACCCGTCCGGAAGACGGGTGCACGCGTATCCCTTCAAATGACCCGATCGGGTTGTCAGGTTGCCAAGTGCGGAGCACTGCCGTATTGGCACCGCGCAGTGCATCCCGCGCGGCTAGCAGCACCTCCTTGTCACAGTACGAGCCGGAGGACGGTTCCATCGGGGGACAGGATGGCATCGCAGGGACGACCAGGACAGGAGGCGCCACCGACATGGGCGTGGCGGAAGACAGGATCGCGGGACCAATGGGCACAGCCGTCGGCGACGACACCGAAGGCATGGTTCCAGACGGCCGGACGCAGGCCCCGCACAACAGTGCCAGTCCCACTGCCACCAGCTTCCACTTCCGGCAATTCATGTCCGGTTCCTCCGATGGCGGACACGGCACGGCGGCCCATCCCGCCATCCCAGTCGATTGTAGTCCCAACGCAGGACGCAGGCATCCGTACGTGGTGGGACACTGTCAACTTCCGCTGATGTTGGTCCGGGGCCTGGAAAGGGACCAGGGGGCCTTGGGGCGGTCCCGCATGGAAGTGAAGGGGCTTGAAGGCGGAGGCGGGAATACACTCCTTCTTGCATCTGATGGCAACTGCCATGGCTCGAAGCGAACGAACAGGACCCGCTCATCCCTAGCAGGCTGCTGAAAAACGCGGCCGGTTAGGATAGGGCTCCCTGGCAACGGAGGAATTCCTGATGCGCGGTCGTCCCCACCCCCAACGCAGCATGCTGGCCATCGTGGACCTGGAGGAACGGGTCCCCAAGGACCATCCGCTGCGACGGATTAAGGCGGTGGCCGATGCGGCCCTGGAACGGTTGTCGCCGGCATTCGACCGCATGTACGCCTCGGTGGGCCGGGCCTCGGTGCCGCCCGAGCGGCTGTTGAAGGCCTCGCTACTGATCGCCCTGTACTCGGTGCGCAGCGAGCGCGCCTTCTGCGATGAGCTCGAGTACAACCTGCTCTACCGCTGGTTCCTGGACATGGATCTGATGGAGCGCAGCTTTGATGCCACGGTCTTCACCAAGAACCGGCCCCGGCTGCTGGCGCACGACGCGGGCCGGGCCCTGTTCGACGAGGTGGTGTGGGCGGCCGATGCGGAGGGGCTGCTGTCGGACGAGCACTTCAGCGTGGACGGGACCCTGATTGAGGCCGCGGCCAGCCTCAAGAGCTTCCGGCCCAAGGAGGGACCGCCGCCACCCTCGGACGACGATCCGGGCAACCCGTCGGTGGATTTCCGCGGGGAGCGTCGCCGCAACGAGACGCACGCCAGCACCACGGACCCCGAGGCGCGCCTGCTGCGCAAGGGGCAGGGCAGGGAAGCCCGGCTGGCGTTCCTGGGCCATGCCCTGATGGAAAACCGCCACGGCCTGCTGATGGACTTCACCGTCAGCCCAGCCACCGGCACGGCCGAGCGGGATGCCGTACCGGAGCTCCTGGACGGGGTGCGGGCACGGGGCTACCGGCCGCGCACGCTGGGGGCCGACCGCGGCTACGACACCCGGGATTGTGTGCGGGACATCCGCGCCCGGAGGGCGACCCCGCATGTCGCCCAAAAGAAGCAGCACTCGGCCATCGACGGTCGCACGACGCGGCATGCCGGCTATGCGGTGAGTCTGCGCCTCCGCAAGCGGGTGGAGGAGGTCTTCGGCTGGATGAAGACGGTGGGCGGTTTCCGGCGCACCCGCTACCGGGGCGTGGCACGCACGGGCCTGGCCGGCTACCTGGTGGCCACGGCCTACAACCTGGTCCGCATGGCCAATCTGCCACCGGAGCCGGAGACCGCAGGCGTGCCGCCCGGGTGACCCGCCGGGGGCTCTGCGCGCCCTCCAGGAGTGCCACGGGGCCTGCGGGGCCCGCGGATCCCGCGCGTGGGGGCCGCGCCGGGGGTTTCAAGGTCCCTCGGACCGCCTATACACCGCGTCCGCGCACCTTTGGGAGTACCGACGGCATCCCAAACCTATTCTTCAGCAGCCTGCTAGAAGTCCAATCGGAAACCCCCGGCTGGGGTTGACAGGGGGGCCATAATGAGTGTCATGGGAGTGCCATCAGGGAGCGCAAGGCATGTTGGGCCAACGGTCGTCGCAACGATGCATGTTCGATGCCGAGTACCACTTCAAGGAGCTGGTGGGCGAGGACAGCTTCCATTGGCAGTTGGGCCAAGCCCGGGCGCGGCTGTTCCGGGATGAGGATTTTGCGGATCTCTACTGTCTCGACAACGGGCGGCCCTCGGTGCCGCCCAGTCTGCTGGCCACGGCCCTGCTGCTGCAGGCCCACGACAAGGTGAGCGATGCCGAAGCGCAGCGGCGGGTGCGCCTGGACCTGGGTTGGAAGGTGGCCCTGGGGGTGGAGGCCGACGCCAAGCCCTTGGCCCAGAGCACGCTGCAGCACTTCCGGGCGCAACTGATTCTGCACGACCGGATCCAGG
>MKWU01002639.1_pt1 | contig 26086 bp, 21 predicted proteins | sample 809101 | NCBI WGS metagenome assembly MKWU01 (sample SAMN05860141, study PRJNA318959) | sponge metagenome | host: Aplysina aerophoba | place: Slovenia: Piran, Adriatic Sea, Gulf of Piran | collected 2013-05-07 | reverse complement strand
GACGAAGGCCCATCTCAAGTTACTTCGACCTCTGATAACCGAAGCCCTAAAACGCGCCCGAGGGCCTCTACGTCATGACCCAACCCCCCCCCCCACACCCCCCCCCCCCCCCCCCAACACCCCACAACCCCCCCCCCCCCCCCCAAAAACGCCCCCGCCCCCAAAACCAATGACACCCGCCCCCCGCCCCTGGCAAGTCTCTTTGGAAAACCCCTTCCTGCTAAAAACTATCGGCAGATACTGATTTCGGTAGTCCAAGAGATGCAAAATCGATATCCAAGCGTTTTTGCCGAAACGGTGGCTCGAGCACCCTTCGTTAAGCCCAACAGGACCTGGCAATACATAAGTAGTGATGCACAAGACCTGAGTCCGAAGCATCAACAACGCAGGGTTGGTGCATACTTCCTCGATGTCAACCTCAGCGCCAAGAAGGCAGTTGCCCGCGCCCGTCAGTTTCTGGTCGCCTTCGGTCACAGTGCTAACGAGTTGAGCATCCACCGCCAACCGGGTCCCCCGAAACTCAAAGGGGCGAGTCTGTTCGGGAAGCCCATACCTGCCAAAACCTACATCGAGATGCTGACCTCAGTGGTTGCCGAATTGCAGAACCGCCATCTGGACACATTCTCGATGATTGTGGGCAACGAAAAGGACTTCCGAGGAACCAAGCGTTGGATAATCAGCAGGGATCCCGATGATCTTGGAACTCTGAGCACCAGATCTACAAGGCAAGTAGGGGACTATTGGATCTACACCGGAGGCACTGGAAGAGTCCCGCGGGCACATAAGTTTCTCGAGGCGTTCGGCCACGATCCCAAGGAACTGGTGGTCCACACCTCAGACGAATAAGACCTCAGCGGTAGGGCTACTCCCCCGGATATCTGGAGGCCTCGGTGGCTGGATCACCTACAGACCTCCAGGCGAAGCGGTCCAGGTAGGGATTGGGGCGTCCCTCTACTGCGTCTGAGATCAGACCTCCCAGGACGGGGCCGAACTTGAAGCCGTGGCCGCTGCCGCCGCTGGCTACGGTGAGACCTTCAACTTCGGGATGGCGGCTGATCAGGAAGTCTCCATCGAAGGTATCAGTGTAGACACACATCTTCAGAGCATGGAGCGGGGCATCGGCAAGGGCAGGCAGGGAACGGGATAGAAAGTCCCGGCAACGTGATTCGTCCTCATGCCCGGGCGGCACACGAGGCGCGTCCGCCAGCACCGAGTATCCGGGCCCATGGACGCCGATCTTGACGATCCCCTCCCGATTGGCGGGGAAACCGTACCAGCCGGTGGTAGCGATATCTGCCCCCCAGGGCGGGAACAGGGGAGGTCGGAAGGGCTCTGGGTCGGCCGGCTTGAAGTAGAGGATGGGTTGGCCTGACAGTCGGAGGAAACCGTTCAACTCCGGGAGGAGCGAGGGACTCCAAACTCCTGCCGCCACCACCACCCTATCAGCCCGGATCTCCGTTCCATCCTCGATAACCACCCCCCGGACACGCCCACTCCCACGACTCAGCGACGACACCTTCGCTGTCTTGATGCAGACGCCCTTAGCCCTGGCATCCTCGGCCAGCAGGGAAACAACCAATCCTGCCTCCGCCCAGCCACCCCTCTGATTGAAGTAACCGTCTATGTACATATCGGCATTCCACCGGGGAAACCTGGTAGCGATCTCCATGGAACCCAGTCGCTGCGGAGACCAACCCTCCTCGCAAAGCGCACGATAGGAATCACCCTCGAAACCGTCCTCCTCCAACGGTCTGCTGCTCAGGAACAGGAGACCGTCTTGGTGGTACAGGCTCCGGCCCCAATGCGAATTCCATCTGTGCCAGCCGTCAATGGCTTCAGAAGCCAGACGGCTATGCAGCAGATCGCTCCCGTAGTCCATTCTCACCATCCTGCTGACGTCGTTGGAAGCGGCGTGTGGATGAGGAACCGGACCGGCGTTGACCACGGTGACCCCGTATCCCCTTTCCGCCAACTCCAACGCCGCTGACAGACCGAAGATGCCGGCGCCTACGATCACAACACCTCGGTTGAGGTGGTTCACAGTGGGAGAGTCCTCTGTTCCATTCTTCGCCCCGACGCCTAGGACCAGGTCACCAAGGCCACGGCGGTGGTGCTCGCATACAGGACCCGACCGGCTCCGGCGGCGCTCAGGAACATTCCGTTGGCGACTCTCGACCCGGTCGCCACCCTGTCGAGCAGGGCGCCGGTGGCGATGTCCACAACCACCAGGTCGTCAGACGGGGGCCCTCCAGCGGCGCTCACATGGAAATCGTTGATGACCAACTCGCCGGACTCGGGATAGACCACAGGTTGCATGGACGGTCGGACATCCAGGTGCCATGCCACTCTCATTTCGCCCCTGCCACCCCGCCCCAGCCTCCCGGCGGCTCGGGCATCTCCGCCACCGGTTTGACCGTTCCGATCGGATGAGAACTCGATGCCCGCCAAACCACCGTTCACCGAATCCCAAGCGATGGCCATGTCCACGCCGGGTTTGACTTGCGGGATATGGACGGGAGGCGCGATGATCCCCCCACCCGGAGTCCCGAAGGGCTCGATCGCATCGATGTCCCGATCGTCTGTAAGGCTCATACGGATCAGGCGTTGAGCGCCGGGCCATGGCGCCGCCCGCCGCCAGGAGAGTTTTCTGCCTGGTGGTGCACCGAACCGGCCGTTGGGCTCGGTGCCATGAATCGCTCTGACAGATTCGATGTCGCCGCAGTCCATGATCCAGCAGTGACCTGCAGAGAGGCAACAGTCCCAGGACAAACCGAACCGGTCGTTTCGCTCCCGATACCGGGGCCGCCACCTGTCATCGACTTCCAATCCGCAGCCGGCACCCGACTCGAAAGAACCGTCCGCCAGGTGGTCGGCAACCACCAGACGCCAGACGTGCTCGGTGCCGGGAACGTACACCAATTCCGTCGGCACACCGTCGATCTCAACCAGATCGGCGGCAATCCTGCCCATCGACCCCTCCGGCAGCACCAGCGGTTCTCCCACCAACTCCAGCGAATCCGGCTCGAGCCGCGTGAGTGTGGTGCCCCCCTGGCCCTCGAGCCTCAGGTCCTTGGTGACGATGGTTCCATCCCGCAGTGCCAGCATCCCGTTGTGGGACCGGTCGACGGGAAGACGCCTCTCGGCCAACACGACTAGGTCCTGGGAATGGAGTTTGTGCAGGTAAGAGCCGTTCACGCTGTAGATGGCGCCATTGGAATGGGCCAGTATCGACCCGCACCACACGTGGCTTCCGCACGGCAACCGAGGTGATCGAGCCTCCGGCTCCAGCGTCTCGAGGCTGGTGCCATCCTGGCCAAAAACCAGTCGCTCCACCCAACCGTAGGGCTCCGGACCGCTGAAAGCGGGCATCGTGCCGCCCAGATACCACTGGCCCGGTTCCCGCTCCACGAACATCACGTTCCAGCGATCATCTCGCCGGCTCACCACCGAAGCAGAACTGGAGGCGGCGTCCAAGCGGCCCGTGGCTGCCTTCTGCCGCCGGTTGCCGCCGCACTCCGCCGGCCATGAAGAGGGCCAGTAGCCATCCCGGCCACCCGGTCGCCCTTCACAGCGGTCCAGAGCCGTCACCTTTCCCTGGCCTCCTGTCTCACGGTCGTCGCAGAATCTAGGCTAACCACAGGTGGCGAGGCTCGACACCCACCGATCTCGCCCCCAAGGCTCTTCTCATGCCGAGGTCGAATGCGTTCCCCTGGTCTCAGGCTGTCGTCGCCTGAGCTTCGTCCTGGGCCTGCTTCTTTTTCTTCTTCTTTTTGGTCTTAGACCCCGGTTGGGGGACGTAGAGATCGGGAACGAAAGCCTGTTCGGTGATGGGTGGGCGAAGGTACTCCTCCCCACTCTGGCGAGCCGGCAGGCTGAGTTCGGGAACATCCACGGGGTGATAGGGAATGCTGGTCAGCAGATGACTGATGCAGTTCAACCTCGCCCGGCGTTTGTCGTCGGCATTCACCACATTCCAGCGACAGTCCATGATGTCGGTGTGGACGAACATGTCGTCCTTCGCTCTTGAATAGTCGACCCACCTCTTCCGGGACTCCAGATCCATCGGACTCAACTTCCACCGCCGCCGGGGATCCGTGAGCCGCGCCTGGAAACGGCTCTCCTGCTCCTCATCACTTACCGAGAACCAGTACTTGATGATCTGGATCCCCGAACGGATCAGCATCCGTTCGAACTGAGGGCAGGACACCAGGAACTCTTGGTAATCCTGCTCGGTGCAGAATCCCATCACCCGCTCCACCCCGGCTCGGTTGTACCAACTGCGGTCGAAGAGCACCATCTCCCCCGCCGCAGGCAGGTGAGTCACATACCTCTGGAAATACCACTGGGTCTTCTCGCGTTCGGTGGGCACCCCGAGCGCCACCACCCGGCAAACGCGGGGATTCAGCCGCTCGACGATCCGCTTGATCACTCCCCCCTTGCCAGCCGCGTCCCGACCCTCGCATATCACCAGCACCTTGAGTCCCCGGTTGACGATCCATCTTTGAAGCATCGCCAATTCTTCCTGCAGTCTGCGTAACTCTCGCTCGTAATACCTCCGCTCCAGCCTGCCCTTAGCTGTGTAGTTCGGCGGGTTCACTGAGGAATACGTCCCGTTCATTCTTCTCTCCTCTCGCCGGCTGCCTCGTCTCTCGTCGGCTAGAAGGGACCTAACCTGTCGCGTCGGAGAGTAACACCAGATCTGCGTTTCGCCCTGCAGGGATGGGGGTTTTCTTGGTGAGCCGGGAACAGCAGCAATCAACAGTCCTACAGATCCGTGATCTCCAGTCCCCAACTACTCCACCCTGCGGATTTGGTGCGGGCAAACAACTCTATCTTGCTCTGCGAAGGGAACATCTCTTCGATCCTTCTGCGGACTTCTTCGGGTTTTTGCGAGTGCGGACCTCGTTCGCTACGCACCATCTGGCGGACATTTCTCGCCCCCCGAGGCATTGGAATCCGGCCCCTTTTGAATACCAGGCAGAGTTCACATTGGCTGAGGGTGTAGAACCCCGGGTTGACTCTTACCTTATCCCACACGAAGGCGACCGTCGCCCACTTGAACCCCCAAGCTTTTCCCAGTTCCACAGCTTGGTCGAGGTGGGGATTGGTGGCCCACATGAACAGCAGGCAGTCGTCATCGGCAATGGAAGCCACCTTCAGTTTCTTCAGATCGGATAGTCTCACGGTGGGATAGTGACGGGCCGCGCCGCCGGTGTCGCCGGATCCCACCCCGGCGTGCTGCAGTTGTCCCCGGTAATCCCAGGGTGGATCAGCGTAGATGACGGAGAACCTCCGCTCAGGGAACTTCGGGAACATCTGCTCGGTTCCGATATCAATACCTACCTGTGGGACTCTCGACGCGATCCGTTCCACCCGGTTTGACCGGCGGGCCCGGGTGGCGCCTCCCTGACAAGATTAATGGCAGCGCTGTCCCACCCGGAGTTGCCCGCTCAACCGGCACGCATCGGCATCACCAGATTCCAGGCTTCCTCGCAGTTCGGGTCGGCCATCCGGACCGGCTTGGGTCGGGCGAGGGGGTCCTCTGCAAACCTGATCTCCACCCGGTCGGAGATCAGATTGGCGAGCGCGTCTGCCAGGAACATTGAATTGAACCGGAGAGTCACCTCCTCCGACAAGGCCGCATGTTCGGCTTCCATGGTTCCGCTCACCATGCCCAACGGCGACTTGGCCACAAACTCGATCCCAGAGGTCGAGAAGACCAATTTGGCCGGTGCCGGGGACTTTCGGTCGAGGGCCACCACTCGATTTGCCAGGTCTGCGAGAGGTCCCCGAGCGCATACCACCCGGCCTTCCCAGGGAGGGGACCAACCTCGGTACCGCGGGTAGTCAGAGCTGTCATGGACGATCCCCATCTTGCCCATCTTCTCCACCTCGAACCACATGTAGCCGTCCTCAGTCCACACCCGGTAGGCAGGTGCCTTTCCGAACGCCCGAAGCATCCTCTTGAGCACCCGGACATTCAATGAGAACACCCCCGGTGCCGGCGTTCCCGACAAGTCACGGACCGCCAGTCGGAATGTATCGGAGGCAACCAACCGCATGACTCCGTCCGTTTCATCGAATCTCACCGAGCCGAATATGGGGTGGTTGTCGGTTGCCGCAGCCGGAATGACCCCACCAAGGGATGACCTCAGCAACTCCCCCTCAACAGGTTGTCCTGTGCCTTGGGGTTCAGGCCATTCGGCACCACAGAGTTCATCCTGCTCGGCGAGGACAACCGTGGACCCCCCGCCGGTAAAGGCAATCCCCCCTTCCACCGACTCCATGGCCACCGCTCCGGCAGGCAGGGATTTCACCACCGACATGATCTGCCTGACCATGACCTCGGCGGCGCCGTCCTCATCCACCGCGGCTTCGACCTCGGCGATGAACATCACCTTCCTTCCAACCGCCACCAACTCGACCGTCCCTGATGAGGCTGTAATCACCAAGGGAACTGTCGAACCGGCCGCGGTGGAAATCCTTCGCAGAGCGCCGTTCAGCCGGTGACGTTCCACAGTTGCCTTCATGTTCCCGCTCCTTGTTCAGATACCGCAGCGGACCCACGCCTCCCCTCAAAAAAAGGCCTGCCGCCACCGCGCATCCATCGCGTACAGTTGTTATCTCCTCTCAATATGCGAGAACTGCTTGATACGGTGGGATCCCGAGAGTGCCGGGTTTTCCCAGCCCAAGGCTGTTTTTGCCGTTCCCGGCGTACGGTGGTCCTTCCGGAGGGCCGGCCACAATGCCCCGACGAATGGATTCGCAGCAACAGCAGACGGTGAGGACCGGTGCCCGGTACCGGCTGGAAGTCAACTATCGGCGTTGGGATCTCAGATGGGCTGTTCTGATCTACGCCATGCCGTCAAGACACCAACTGCTCCCACCACCGACCCGACCAGGTACCACCACGTCCAGTGGGACAACTGCCCCACCGACCACAGCGGTGTCACCAGCCGGACAGCCGAGGCCCATCCCAGCCCTGCCGCGGCACTGGCTCCCCTCCACCGTATGGGCTTCCGCCACAACCACACGGCCCCCAACGCCAGCAGGATCGAGGCGTACATGCCAACGGGGTGCCGGGGCAGGTCGCTTCCCGGCAGTGGCATCGCCCACCATAGGGCCGAGGGGGACCCCAGGCAGGAACCCTGCCACCAACACCCCGCTTCCCATACCGCCAATCCGGCCAGGACCGCCGGGGCCAGATGGTCCAGACGACTCAACAGGTCAGATCTGCAGGTCCATGCCAGAAACCCGATGGCGCCGATCGCAGCAGGGACCGGAGCAATCCCACCTCGGATGAAGAACAACTCCATCGGACGAGCAAGCAGGTCGATTCCCTCCTCCAAGAGAAAGAAAAGCCTGCCCACCGCCATCCCAACCAGGACTGCGCCGAGCAGGTCGCTGAAGGGCTGGGAAGAACCCGGCGGTGCATGGCGCTTCGACAGCCACAGCACCAGGGCGGCCGCCAGCATCGCCCCCACGGCGCGCGATAGCAGGGTCACATCCACTTCAGGTCCTCCATGGCAGCGCATCGGGTGGTAGGCGTCTCATCCTTGGATTCCTCAGAGTATCGGGGCAGAGGGAGGGCCGCTTCCGTACGGACTCTCCCGACGTCAACCCAAGCGGGATAGTTCGTCAGTCCACAGATTCAGAATGCCCTCATCGATTATTCCCCGATGAACGTTGAGAATGTCACCTGCCGTATCTGTGAACACGGTGAACGGAATTCCAAATGCGCCGTAATGCTCCCGCATGGCGCTGCCGTCTCCCAGATAGTTTTGGAAGGAAATCCCATAGGACTCCATGAAGTCGAAGGCATCCCCAGCCGTGTCATCCACTGCCACTCCGATGAACCGCACCTGGTCTCCATATTCCTCATGAGCCTTTCGCAACACGGGGGCTTCGGCGCGGCACGGCCCGCACCACGAGGCCCAGAAGTTCACCACCGCCGCCCCGCCCGAAGAGAGCGTGTCGGTCAACTCGTCGGGAGTGATCCAATGCAATTTGTCCGGTACGGCCGCCGGCGTCGAATCCGGCTCATCATCAGAGCCGCAGGAAGACGCCATTAGCGCCACAACCAGACCCAGCACCATGTATCTACGTTTCATCGCCAAGCCGATGTTATGTCTCCGCGAAGACCTGTGCGGCCCTTTTTCCCAGCCCCCCGGACCACCGGAGACAAAGAGGAATACGAGACCGCCCGCCTCGTCTACAATTGCCTGGGCGAACCGGTTCATCTCCGGCTTTCCCAACCTTCCCTTTCCGGGGTAGCTCAATTCGGCAGAGCGGCGGGCTGTTAACCCGAAGGTTGTGGGTTCGAGTCCCACCCCCGGAGCTGTATTAGGGTATGTTTACCCAGGTCAGAGGGCAGATAGTCTAACTGGTTACCACTTTTGATACCCCTGCCGTTTCTGCGGCTTTCTGCCAATGAAGCCTCCCCCGGCCACCGATCAACCATCCTCGCATCCGGTTCCTTACCCTTTGACAGCCACTCGAAGCGGTGAAACCCGGTTTCGCCAGATGGACCAAGATTGACCTTGATGATCGAATTCTGGACGATTCCCGGCGAGGGTTCGAAAACGGGTCGGCACCAGCGCGTCCGCTCTCGACACCGGCCCTGACGGCGTTGGAGGACACCCACCCGCGCGCCGAGGGAGTGGTCTGATCTTCCCCTCTCCAACTTGCAAGCCCCGGTCAGATACCACCATCTCGAAGCTGTTCAGAGAGAATCAGGACGGAGTGTGTCCCAGTTTCCAGTTCTTGGGCCGCAGGGATCGGGCGCCTCACGGCAGATAGCAGAACAGGCCAGCGGCCACCTGGTAAGAGGGGTTGAGGGAGGCTATCCCAGAAGCGATTTGCTAGCAACCTGGTGTAGAGAGATGGGCGGATGCCTTCTCATAAGTGTTGTGCGGACCGTCCACCAATGACAATCCGTCAACGCCCACAGGTTGATGATTGCAAGGCAGCTCTTCTTTGGACTGCTCGGACAAACAGTGCCTTTCGGAGCATGTCGCGTTTCAATTGCTCCAAGGTGAGGCCATCTATTCTGCGACTGGATAGCAGTCCGCCGATCTCGCCTCCGAGTACAACCTTCACAGGGATCTACCAAGATGTCAGCGAGGGGCCTGAACCACATTCTTAGGAAACGCTCATGATGTATGCCCACTGTTCTACTCCGCAATGCCTATCAAATCCGCCATCGAGAAGTTCATTCTCTGGCAGCGTCTTCTTCTTCGTTGTTTCGACCCGACGCGGTGATCCAGTTACGATCCGGATCGATCCCGATCACATGTTCCACCGTTGAACAAGCACAGCCATCTTTTCTTTCTCATGCTTGCAATTTCGGTCTGGCCACAGGAGGGGCGATCCGCGAAACGGCAGAGCTGTGATGAGTCACACGCCTTCTGGGGTGGACAGGCTTCTGAGCAGGCCAGGGCGGTACGCCAGGGCTGCTGCTGGCGGCCGGTGTCGGGCAGATCATAGGAAAGACACCAAACAGGTTTCAGTCAAATCGTGGGTCACGACACCGCCACCAGCAGACATACCTGAGAGCCTCAAAGGGCACCCGTTATATTCTCATAATCAAATTGGGGGCTTGGTTTTGGTGGTTGGAGGTGGGTCCAGACGCGGTCTGACCCGAGTTTGGCGGGTGGTTTGGTGTTTTACCTGGTCAGGAGGCATACGCGAAGAAGGTGTTTCCACTACATTCGGTGTTTGAGGCCGATGTGGGGGTTAGGTGATGGTGGCTTTGTCCCAGGTGCGGGTGTCGACTCCGATAGCGGCGAGTGCCCGGGTTTGTAGGGGAGTGCGTCGGGTGGTAACCGTGATCCGATGGTTGTCGGTGGTCAACTCCACGCGGCGGACACGGTGGAGTTGTTGGAGGGCCCGTGCAGCGGTGAGGTGTTGCTGTTCGAGGTCGGGATCGCGAATGTCGGCTGCGGTGAGAGCCTGGGTGATGAGCGTCTCCATCAAAGCAGCGTACACACAGACCGCTACGTGACCGCGGACTCGTTTCTCGGTCCAGTGCCGCACCGGCCGCAGTCGTAGGAAGTCTTTGAGCACCCGAAAGCGGGTTTCAACGGTTTGCAACTGCCGATAGGCGCCCACCACTTCTGCAGTGTCGGCTTGTGCGGGTGTGAGACTGGTGGTCAGCACATAACGATCCGCCAACATCTTCTCATATGCCTGGGCTTCTTCGTTGTAGTGGTAGAGAAACCGGCCTGGTCCGATCTCGAGGTCGAACAGTCGCCCCACCCGCCCGACACCGAGGATTCGTTGGGCGGCTCTCCCGATCTTGGCCGGGTCTTTCAGCCTGCCCGAGCGGACGCGATGTTCCAACGCCAACAACCCGGTTTCGGCAGCGGCGATTAGTTCGGTGGTGCGTTGGGTGTCCCGACGGGCACGAGCGTCGGACTCGACCACCACTGTGCGGGTCCCGTCGGAGAGGGTGACATCCGCGGCTCTGCAACCGTGTTCAGGTATCTCAACCCACACGGTGCTTTGGCCGATAGCCGCTAGGGCTTGGGCGGTGATCGGATCGCGGCGGAGTCTGGTTGCCAACAGGTGATCAAACCCCGCTTTGGTGACCGTTTCCAGGTTAGATGCTGATATGAGACCCCGGTCGGAAACCACACAGATCCGACCCACCGCGAACCGTCCCGCCAGGTCTTCCAAAACCCCCGGCAGGGTGGACGCGTCGTTGGTGTTCCCCGCGAACACATGATGGGCTATTGGGATCCCGTCTGTGGTGCACAACAGACCGATCACTATCTGGGGCCTGTCCGAGCGATGATCCCGCGAATACCCGAACACCCTGGACGGGAACCCGTCGGAGGGTCGGTTGGAACCCTCGAAATAGGTGGACGTCAGGTCATAGCACACCAAACGTAGGTTCAGGTTGGTCAAATTGCACAACCGCCGGTAAAGGTGCTCCTCGGTCTCTTTCTTTGACATCGGCCACGGCGTCCAGGGCCCGGTAGTACTGGTCCAAAGACGGCGCTGACCACCCAGAAGGCATGACCACGTCATGTTCTGTCCATTCGGGCAGCCCACGTTTCGAACACGGGGCTACCAGCCGGTTGGCCACCATCGCGAACACCGCATGTTCCAAAACCTCGGCACGGCGTTCCGCGCCCACTTTTGTGAAGAACCCCCCGAGATCCAGTTGTTTCCATACCTCGGCTGCTGCGGCTACTGCTCCTACCGCGGGTGCTCCCTCGGCGGCCAAGCTGTCAATGTCGACGCGTTGTTTGTGGAGGTGACGTTCCAAAGCGGCGATGATCCGTCCCAGTTGTCCCGATTCGCGTAAAGCAGTGACTTCTCCCAAGCGCAACAGGGTCCGATGGCCGATCTTCGACCCCTTGCGAACCGTTTCCACCAACGACAGGTACTCGTACACCTTGTCGCCCCTCCTACGGCGGGTCGTCTTAACGAACATACCCCACAATAATAGCACCACGATCCCCGAACCACCAACAACCTGTCGCCCCTACAATATCGTGCCGGAACAGCACCTCACAACACAAAACCCCAGGTCAACACACCAATGACCCCCACCAAACCCCCTGACCCGCCAAACTCGGGCCGGAGGATGAGCGCGCCGATCTTCTTCAGTGATTGAGAATCGTGTACGTAACGGTCCACAACAGGCCCTGAGTTGCGGTAAATAACAGAATCAGGAGGAGGTCCTATGACCCCTGAACAGATCCCAAGTCTTCTTCCACCAGGGTACTGTATCCACCGTCAGGTCAACTATGCGATTGTGGCATTGCTCGATCAACTTGGGCACTTGCACCATCCACACCGCCCAGTCGCTGTCGTCGCGGTTCGCGAGAGGCATAACTGGAATGTTCAAAGACAATGAATGGGCCTTGTTAACCTCAGCCAGTTTGGATCTTGCTTTAGCTATCGCAACTCGGGCTGGGAGTGTAATACGCGGCACACTATGCATGTCGAAAGCGACCACTACATCCTCAAGGAGACTGATTGCTTCCCTCAACAAACGCCGGTCCCTCTCCCTCCACCGTCGAATCAGATTGGCGACTAGAATGCTGCCATTCAAGAAAGCCCCGACGAGTATTATGGCCTGGACAGGGGTTGGGGGCTTTGTCATCTCGAAAGAGATGAAGGCAACCAAAGCGAAAGCCACCGCGCGGGCAGTTGTAATGTAGTTGTTCTTCGGGCGGAACACCCTCTCTAGGAAAGCCACCAACTCTCGCACTTCCCGCTCACGCAATCCACTGGTTTCGGATTTCAGCATACTCTTCTTCAGATTGACAAATTGCCTCCCATTCCCTTATGACGTCGGGGATATCCGTGTCTCTCGCCTTGTATACATTGTTAATGGTAAAAGCCAAGTGTGCCGATGGCTCCCGGATCATGAGCTTGGTAGATACATCTAGGCCCTGCTGTGCCACAGCATCTTTGCCATCTCCTCCCGGTGCAATAGCCGTCTCTTCTTTGACAAATCGCAACCCACTCAACAGGACCATTTCAATATCGCCTGTCAACACCCACGGATGCTTGCTAATGACGTCGGCTACAGCGTAGATAGCCGACCCAAGGGCAGTTTCCCTTCGCCAGTAGAGTATCTCCGCGGCCACTGTCAGGAGGTCAATCAACTCATCCTTCCTCGGTGAGTCCTCCGAGCACGTACTGTGTGACAAAGCCCTTAGAGTTCGCAGGGCATCTTCAACCGTGTCTTTGGAGGAAGCCGCCATAGCCTCTTTGGTAAACAAGGCCGTTGTGCTTCTCCATTCAGGGAAGATGTGAAGGAGTCCGTTCCGGAGGTGCAGTACAGGCAATCCCCGGCGGGCCACGTCCTGTACGAGGTGTTCCAGGCGTTGTCTTGTAACACTTCCTTTTGCTGCCACAAACGGAGGGTCTACGATGGCTACGAGTGCCTTGATGAGATCAAGAAACCTGGCGCGATATTCTGCCGATATGGACAAGAACCCTACATTTTCGTCATCTTGAAGTTTGTGCTTGTCTGCTTCCCACCAGTCATGGAGCCGACCTATGACATCCTGAACCTCGGCATCCGACCACGTCATACGTCCAGCAGCCCCTTGAATGTCCCGGCACAAGGAACTCTCCCCACGATGCGTAAAGCCACTGCTATTCGGTTTATAGAATTGAGCTCTTCTTACATATCGCTTGAATGCTGAGGCTGGATCGGCCCATGGAGGGTGTGGCAACGTAAGGAAGGAAAAGCGGCGATAACCTGTCTCTGCTGGAAGTCCGTCATCATCCAAATGCCTCCACAGTGCTATAGCGAATTGCTCTTCCTCCCCAACCTCAAGCATGCCTAAGTGGTGCAGCGTTACAAGGGTCGTAACTGCCCAGCGCCTGGTAGAAGGCTCTTGAGAGGACGATTCTGCAATGAGAGCGCTTAGTCGATCACGTCGTATGGTTGGGAACTCGACCACCCATTCTTCGTGTATTGAGAGGAACGCGAAAGGGTTTAGGAATTCTTTGTCCTCCACCGGCTGAAGTTTACCTGGATTGGGAATCTCCAAGAGGCGAGGAATCAAACCTGCACGTTGTCTGCTACTGAACGTGGCTAATAGCCGTTTGGTCAGATTAGCTACACCAGAGAAGGTGGATGTAGTCCTTGACTTATGTATTTCTACTAAACAATCGATCAGTCGATGCTTGGCCTCGTCGGAGGCCTTGGAGCAGAGACGCGACAGCACTTCTGGAATCACCTTGGTTAGTAGAGCATCAAATTTGCTACTCCATAACCGACCGCCACTGACCTGAGCCTGGGCGGCCACCTCAAGTGCATCCAGATAGCGGTCTATCAAACTGTCTACGTAGGACGTGTCAAACCTGGCAAGCATCTCTCGGTCAAAGACTTGATGCGTTTCCGATGGCATCCCAGTCTGTATGAAACTAGCTGTTGCCCAATAGGGGTCTGAAGATACGATACGCGAAGCAGCACGAATCGTGGTTTTTGTGTGGAGCAGAAGTGGCAGACCTGCATCTTCGCGAAATCGCAGGTATCGGTAGGCGACCAGAACACCTTGAGGGGGTCCCATCGAGTAGGACCTCTTTACATGGCCTATGTCAAATCCAGGGCGTTCTGATTTGGATGAGTGCTTAGGCGGCGGTATGGCAAGAGCCTGCTGGAAGGTATTGAGTTCTTTCCATGGGTCGCATTTGTGTTGCCTAAGGACCTGCCATCGTTCGGTAAGGTGTTGCAGCAAATCTCGATTCTCGGAACGCGGAAGGCTCTGATCACGAATAGTTTGCTTAACGTAACTGAGCAACACCATCACATACGATTCCTGAGAGGATAGAGAGTAATCCGTTGTTACTGGCCTTAAGTTGGACCGGGTCCGGATTGCAGCCAAGGACTCCTCAAGGATTCGCTCCGCTTCTGTTGCTTGACCAATGTAGGCAAGAATACCGGCGCGTTTAGCTTCCCAAAATGGGAGCGTGGTGTCAACCGGCCAGGCTTCCAAGTATTGTTGAAGATTCTTCAGATTCAATTCATACAGTGCAGATAAAGCACGTTCATAATAGAATCGCGCGCGATACCGAGATGCCATTCTGGGAAGGGCAACCTCAATTCTTTGGGCCACTCGGGCCCAATCCTCGAGTCGACCCTCTTCCCGGTATGTCCGCAGCAGGGCCAATAGTAGGTGGTCGGCCATCTCACGTATGTTGAGATCTTTCGCCCCGGAAGCGGTGGCCATTCGCGGTGGATCGCCACCCTCCGTACCACTGCTGTCTTGAGGCTGCTCAAGGTACCGATCAACCGTGGTTTCGAGAAAGGGGAGATCTCCCGTGTAAAGAGGGTGAAGACCTTTCTCAAGGCGCCACACTAGTTCGAAAGAGAACTCTAAGTCGAGATAAGGAGGTAAAGGTTCCTTTGGTGGGAAGAGACGAACACCCTCTTGAGTGTCGGCCCAGAGATAATCACGCCGATCCTTTGGGAGAATCACCCATCCCGGATAAGTCCTGCGTTGCCTTCTCCAGCGCCCAGTGAGAGCGGAAATCTCTTGAACGACAGTGGAGTCGGATGGGTCTGGACAGCTGGGGGTGGCTGTGTCATGGTCGCTGGCACGTGGCCAATTGAGGTTGTCATGGTCTGTCTTCTTTTGACCAAGATAGTCAATGAAACGCCTCATAGCCTCATAGTGATCTTTGTCCCCTATACCTGAATATGTGGACAAATCAACAACGACAATGTTCCGTTGCTCAAGCATTCTCCTTTCGGAAGGTGACAATGTCATAGCAATGAGGTACATTTTGGCCGATCCATGTGTGCCCAGGGTATCTTGGATCCATCCTATCCATTTTACGAAGTTGGGGTCATTGCCTGAAAACCCTATCAAGCATAGGGTGCTCTCTATCAACCGTTGTTGAACAGTATTAACAAAGGGCGCAAAGTCTGTAGGATAACGCCGATAATCTTCATCCGTAATAATGAAAGGTCGATTAGAAGAGAAACTACCATGTAGTTTTATGATGCGCGGGCTTTTGGAGTAGACTAAATCTTCTTGGGTTACTACTATATCGTATTTCTGCGTCACAATAGAACTACTAGCTCGTTCCAACAGGGTGTCGTAGTTAGTGGTAAAGATGTCTATCCACGGCAACTCTACCAATTTCTTATGCAACAAGGATGGGCTACATTCCCTATCGGGTATTGCCACTCGAAGAAGCTGATCCAAGGCAGGGCGTCCGATCGTAGCCTCTACTTCCTGCGCCAGTTGTGGTATGCTCATGTACCGCTCACTAGGGGCTGGCTCTTTACCACGCAATCTCTTGTATAGAGAGTCTCCCAATCCAGCCCAGTCAGGGAAGCCTCGAGAGTGTTGGGCTGGGCACACAGCGTTTTTGCTAAATCCCGCACCTACCATCACCGCAGCATGACCTGTATATAGACGCTCTGCAATCTCGTCGAGGTGCGGGCGCAGATTTGGGGGAGGTTCTGAGAGCGTTATATCCATAGGCCTATGCTAGAGGATGAAGGGTGCGAGGTCCTTAGATTGGCGGGGTCAGAGCTGACGAACTCTGAGTCGGGAGGGCTGAAAAACCTGGTACAAGGTGGCTCTGCGCGTTTTGTTGGGATTGTGGTCTGGCTGGTTGGTGGTGGGGTTCATGTTAGGAGGAGTGCTCGGGCGGCGTAGTTGTGGAGGTTGGTGAACCCGTGTGCGGTTCTGCGGAGGGTCTGGATGAGGTTGTTGATGCCTTCGAGGGGCCCGTTGGATCGTCGGGCGTGGTGCCAGTTGAGGATCTCATCTGACCAGTTTAGGACGGTGGTGACAGTGTCGTGGTACTCGGGTATCTGGCCGGTTTCGTACAGGTTGGCGAACCGTTCCAACGCTTGGAGGGCGCCTTGGAGGTTATCGGCCTCATTTAGAGGCCGCGCGGGTAGGTGCTGACCTGCGGAAATGTTCTCTTGGAGGTTGCCCGTGTTCATGATGTTGACCAGGCATTTTGTGAAACAGGCCGGGTTCAGAGTGCTGGAGGGCGGCAATCGGGATTTCCCTACCCGCGCACCCTCTTAGGCCGTACAGCTCTTGGAGAGCGTCCCAGGCGATCCGCACCCGTGGGTGATCATCGAATAGCCGGTTCAGGCGTTTCTGTCCTGTCTCGGGTGAGATGATCGTGTCTTTTCAGCAAGCAGAAGCGGGCTGGGAATAGGTTCCGGCTTCAACGCGGGTTTCACGACGGTGCGCCTGGTTCTTGCTGTCCGAATCGTTCGGTTATGAAGGTTTTGATCTCGTCGGCTGGTACTTGTCGGGTGGAGTTGTTGCGGCGTTGGTAGAGGGCGTTGGTACCTTTGTTGTTCTTGACCCATGTGGGGCGGGAGCTGGCGGGGATGTCGATGCGGCAGATGTCGTGGTTGTTGATGCGGTCGATGCGGATGTCGAGGCGGTTGGCGCCGGCGTGTCCTAGGTGGTTTTCGAAGAGGGTGTCGAGCCAGTTCACGTAGCCGTCGGCGTTGGGGGGTTTGACTTGGGCGTAGTCGTCGTGGAGGCCGACCGGTTCGTGGCTGTCGGTGACGCCGATCAGCAGGGTTCCGCCGCGGTCGTTGAGCAGGCCGGCGACGGTTTTGACGACAGCCTGTTCCATTCTTTTGTCTCTGCGCTGTTCCCGGACGTTCCATCGGGCGGTCTGTTTGTACTCGACCGCGCGGGTTTCGTCGTTGGCGAGGAGTTCTTGGGTTGAGCTTGCCCAGGTGGCGTTGGCGCCGAAGAGTGTTTCCATGAGGCGGGCGAACAGTTCGGGGTCGGTGCGGACTTGGGTTAGGAGGTCGTCTGTGACTTGTTCGGGGGTGGTCGGCAGTGTCGCGACTGCCGTGCCCGTGGTGGTGTGAGTGTCGGGTGTGTCGTAGACGCTTTGGCCGTTGTTGAAATAGCTGGCGTAGATGTGTTCGAAGATCGCGTCGACTTTCTGGTCGAAGAGTTGGGGGTGGTAGACGTCGGGTAGTTCATCGTCGAGGACGGTGCCGACTGCGACCCGGACGGCTGAGCGGGTTTGTTGGCGGCGTTTCCAGTCGAGAACGAGTTTTTCCTCGACGTGTTTCAGTAGTTTCTTCGCAGCGGCCTTAACCGTTTTTGCTTCGCTCTCGGTCAGTTCCGGCTGCGGTTTGGTGAGCAGGTCGAACACGGCCAGTTCTGCTTCGGTGGCGTCTTCTCGAACGGCGCGTTGCTCTTCGTTGGTCAGTTCGTCGTTGATGGCTTTGAGCCGGCGGAGGAACTCCTCGAGGTTGTGGGTGCCGGCGTTGTACTCGTCGATGAGTTGGCGGAAACGTTCGGCTAGGTCTAGCCGGGTCGGGTTCTTGCGTACTGCTTCGTCGAGCCGTTTCTTGAGGTCCTTTTGGATGGCGTTGGCGGCGGTGCGTTTGTTGGCGGCGAATCGCAGGGCGAGTTGTTCGAAGTTGAGTTGGTTGAGGTCGATCAGTGGATGGAACCCGCCAGCGCTGCGGATAATGTATTCCCTCGCCCCGACCGACCGGTCCAACAGCTCCGACACCGAGTCCATCACATTGCGGATGTCGGGTGATTCGGACGCCGATTCGATCTTCGATGCGATGGAGCGGATCACCGCCACCCGGTGGGTGACCGCCATCGCCTCGGGATCAGGTAGCAGCGCCTTGAACGTCTTGCGGACCCGCCGGGCGAGCGACCCATACCGGCGGCGGGTCTGTTGGTCGACCAGCAGCGCTTCCACAGCGGCCTTCTGCAAAGCGATGAACTCGAACCCCTGTGCTGTTTCCATGTCATCGAGATCGATGTCGTTCGCATCGCAGAAATCAGCAACATCGCTCAACGCCGCGGCCAACTCGGCTACCAGGTCGCCCTTGGGTCGGATCGGCAAGTCCACAGCCGACCCGGTGCGGTCAGCGCCATAAATGGCAAGCGCCTTCTCCAGGTTCCGGAACACACCGACGTAGTCAACGATAAGACCGTTGTCCTTGTCGGGGAACACCCGGTTGGCCCTAGCGATGGTCTGCATCAGCGTGTGGTTCCGCATCGGCTTGTCGAGATACACCGTCGACGTCGACGGCGAATCGAACCCGGTGAGCCACATGGCGCACACGAACACCAGCCGGAACGGGTCGTCGGGGTCCTTGAACCTGGAGTCGAGATCCTCGGCGAGCATCCGCTTGCGGTGCTTAGCGATGTCCAACCCCGCAGCAGCCATCTCTGCCACCTCGTTCTGCGATTGGGACACCACCACCGCCATGTTGGTGCCCCGCATGAACTCGACAAGCGACTCGAGATGCGGACGTTCCAACTCGGGTGTGTTCACCAGCCGATCTTCGAGATCGGCCAAGTAACGGGCCCATTCAGCTTCGACCAAGTCGTACATGCGCACCGCAGTGGCCTTGTCGATCGCCACATACATGGCCTTGCCCCGAAATCCCCGGTTGACGAAATGGTGGACCAGGTCCTCGGCGATCTCGGCCAGCCGCCGGGGTCGGGTGATCAGCTGGTACTGCTTGGAGAAACGACGCGCCACCGCCTTCTCCTGAGCCTCGTCCAACTCGGCCTCTTCGAGCAAATCCTCAAGTTCGTCATCGAAGTCGTCATTGGTCAACTGCAGCTCAGGGATACGGTTCTCGTAATAAAGCGGGACAGTGGCCCCGTCGGTGATGGAATCCCGGAAGTTGTAGATCGACACGTAATCGCCGAACACCCGCCGGGTTTGCTCCTCCTCACCAGCGATCAACGGTGTGCCGGTAAACCCCAGAAACGACGCGTTCGGCAACGCCAGGCGCATGTTGGCGGCCAGCGTGTCGTACTGCGAACGGTGGGCCTCGTCGGTGATAACCACAATGTCGTCCCGCTCAGACAAAACCGGCATCGGTTGGCCCCGCTCCGGTGGGATGAACTTGTGGATCAACGTGAACACATACCGATGGTCCTCACCCAACAACTCACGCAAATGCGCCGAACTCCGCGCGTGGACTTGCCGCCCCGAGGTGATCACCCCCGAGTCAGCGAACTCCTCGTAAAGCTGCTCGTCCAATTCTTTGCGGTCGGTCACCAACACGAAAGTCCAATTGCCCGGATCCTTACGCAACACCTTCTGCGTGAACCACAACATCGACAGCGACTTGCCCGACCCCTGCGTATGCCAGAACACCCCCAACCGGCCCTCACGCTCCTGCAACTCCCGCAACGCCGCCAGCGCATTGTTCACACCAAGGAACTGATGGTTCTTAGCGAACACCTTCACCAAACCACCCGGACGCTCCGTGAAAGCCGTGAAATTCTCCACCAGATCCAACAACCGACGCGGCTCACACGTGCCACGCAGGACAGTCTCCAACGACACCACACCCTGCTCACCCTCCGAGTTGATCCTCTTCCAATCGGCGAAATGCCCCCACGGAGCAAAAGTCGCACCAACCCGACTGTCAGCCCCATTCGAGAGCACAACAAACCCGTTGAACCAGAACAAATGCCCGACAGTGTCCCGATAGTCACAGAGATTTCCGTCGTATGCGTCGCGGACGTTCTTGTGCGACACCTTCAACTCAACCAACACCAGCGGGATACCGTTCACGAACAACACCACATCGGCCCGCCGCCTATACATGTCACCAACGATCCAAAACTGCGACACCGCCAACCAATCGTTCGCCTCAGCATCGTCCCAGTCCACAAACCGGACCGTCACCGTCCGCCGCACCCCATCGCTACCCACCGTCTCGACCCTCGCCCCCCCGCGAAGCAAATCATGAACCTCACGATTAGCCCGAACCCGGCCCATCGCCGACCGATCCCCAACCAACCGCTCCACAGCCTCATCCAACACCGCAACAGGAACACCAGGATTCAAAACACGCAACGAATCCCGAAGCCGATAACCAAGCACCGGCTCCGACTGAGAATCGCGACCCAGCGTACCCCCCGACCCCAAAACCTCCTCAAACCCCGACGCCACCCTCCAACCCAACCCCGACAACAGCTCCAGAGCCGGCTGCTCAACCAACTGATCCTCGGTCAAACCCACCCGACTCACACCCCCACCAGCCCCAAACCAAGCTCCGACACATCCAACTCGCCCGAAACAAGACGAGGCAGCAGGAGGTCACGCGCTTCTCGTAGCGTCTGAGTCTGCCGGGCTAGATTCAACTGAAGATCAAGCATCGGCCTAGCCACACTCTCGAACTCGGTCCGAAGCTTGATGGGCGGAATGGCGAGCTTGACCTCACGGAGTGCTGAGCGTTTGATGTGTTTCATTGTGGTCCCCTGCGCCCTGGCCTGGAAGTCAGACATCCGACTGTTCAAAGAATGAAACATGAACAGATCCGAGACCTCGTGAGGTTGGACAACAAACAGATGTTGGTTTAGCAACGCTGGTCCAGAGGCCCATACATAGGCTTTGAGATCAGCCGACCAACTAAAGAGCACTGCTCCATCGTCGATGAAGAACTTCTTCTTGATATCCGCACCGTGGTACCGAGGTGTCTGTGCAGTGACACCACCCTTGAGCTCCTTGATCTTCACAATGGGCAAACCTTCGTCAAGCCAATGATTGGGCTTGAAAGCGAAGCCATTGACGAAGTCAGCAAGCTCCGAGAATGAACGGACATCCCAATCTCCTGGTATCGGGCCGAGATCGGAGTCCACCAACTCCACACCCTCATGCCCCGGGTACCGGAAATACACGAACCACTCCCGAAACAACAACCGAGCCATCCCCTCCAGAATCTCAATCCGCCGCCGATTGTTCTCAATCAAATCGTCGAAGGGCTGTAGAAGGGCAACCGTTCTCTGCTGAAACTCGATTGGTGGAAACGAAACGCAGAAGCTGGACACGTCGGCTTTTGTGAGTGCCTCCCGCGTCGCGCCAGAGCTTGCGATTGCAAGAAGGCTTGATTTGTAGGGTCCAGATAGAGCCCTGCCAAGCCATCCAGAGTCCGTCTTATCTGGGTCAACCCGAAGGAGCATCACATGCTGGTTAACTCTCCCGCCCACGACTTGCTCAGGGGCGATGCAACAACGTGCTACGGAAGCACCTGTGATGTTTAATAGGATATCTCCACGCTTGATTGTGACTCGATCCAACTCAGCAGCTTGACTTTCGTCAATATGGGCAAGATTGCTGCCCTCAAATCTCAGGTCATGCACATTCATTGATCGAACTAGTGGGACTCCCGAACTCTTGTACGCCTTCTTTCCGCCCTTTGGTGTTGCTCCACTGCCATGGAACACGAGGCTTTCGCCTAGCTCCCGCCACGGCCATGGGAAACGACTAGTCATGCAACACTGCGCGTGCTGTTTTCATCACCTTGAGGGCTAGCTCCTCAGCGGTATCCGAAAGTTCGCCGAGTTCTTCCACCAAGGCTCCAAATGCCTCACGGAACTGAGCGTCATCCGTCTCTTGATAAGAAACACCTACGTAGCGTCCGGGGTTGAGACTCCATCCCTGGGCTTCGATCTCTTCGACTGATGCGACAGCGCACAGGCCAGCGATATCCTCATATGTGTCTCTTGAGAAGCTGGCCCTGACCAGTTCCTCGCTTCCTGCGTCGAGTTCTGGCTTCTCGCCTCGCCAGAGGCGGACGATGTTGGCGAGAAACTCGGTTTGTTGGGGTGTCCAGTCGCGGTGGGCTCGGTCGATCTGGTTGTAGATCTTGCGGGCGTCGATGAAGAGCACTTGGTCGGCCCGCTCGGTGTGTTTCTTGCCGCGGTCGAGGAACCAGAGCGTGACGGGCAGGGTGACGGTGTAGAACATATTCGTACCTACGGCGACGATCACGTCGACGTTTCGGTCCTCGATGAGCTTGCGGCGAATGTTGAGTTCACTGTGTCCCGCGTCCGACGCCGAGTTGGCCATGACGAACCCGGCCCGGCCGGTGTTGTTGAGCGCGGAGTAGAAGGTCTGGATCCAGAGGTAGTTGCCGTTGTCGGGTTTAGGCAGGCCGAACGGGAACCGGGGGTCGTCTTCTAGTTTGGTCTTGTCGATCTTGTTGACGTTGAACGGGGGGTTGGCCATCACGTAATCGAACTTGCCGACCGAGTCGTGGAGGTCCTCGTAGTAGGTGTTGCCTTCTCTGATGTCGCCGCCGAGGCCGTGTACCGCGAGGTTCATCTTGGCGAGGCGAACGGTGTCGCCGGTCTTTTCTTGGCCGTAGATCGACAGTTCCTGGCTGGGGTCGTGGCGGTGGCGTTCGACGAAGTGGGCGGACTGGACGAACATCCCGCCGGTGCCACAAGCGGGGTCGTAGATTTTGCCGTGGAAGGGTTCGAGGATCTCGACGATGAGCCGGACGATCGAGGTGGGTGTGAAGAATTCGCCGCCCCTGTGGCCTTCGGCGAAGGCGAACTTGCCGAGGAAGTACTCGTAAATCAGCCCGAACCCGTCACCCTCCATCACCTCCGGTAGTGGCCGCAGGAGCCGTAGGAGCTCTCCGAGGATGTCATCGGGGATGCGGGAGTAGCCCTTCGGCAGGGTACCTTTGAGGTCGGGGTTGTATTCCTCGATGCCTTGCATGGCCTCGTTGATTGCTTTGCCGATGTCGGCAGCCTCGGGCAGGTTGAGGAGCGTTTCGAATCGTGACTTGTCTGGCAGGTACAGCGCGCCGATAGCTTGGTAGTCTTCGGGCCCGGTCGGACGGCGATCAGATCCCGGGCCCACGACTGTGGCAGCTTGGGCGAATCGCTCGTCCGCGTACCTTAGGAAGATGAGCCCCAGCACCGGCGAGGCGTACTCTGATGCCTTCAACCCGGAGTTGGCCCGCAACTGGTCCGCCGCCTCCCACAGTTTGTTCTGCAGTTCACCGAGGTCCGTTGCCATGTGTGTCCTTTCGGCTAGTCCCTTTATTGTGGCCGCAGCGGTCGGTCCTAGCCAAGATTACGGCTCAAACTTCCTGGCAGATGGCAGTTGCGACGATGTTGAGGTTCGTATCGGTGCCATCGCTCCGCGTCCGCACATCGACCGGACCAGAGAAACACCAGTCCACTTCGTCCCACGCATTACGGTCGGCTCTCTATCACGTTCCGGAAGCTTGTCGATAGCTAGCAGACCTCTGCGCTGCCGGGATCCCACACTAGGCGCCGTTCGGTGTGCTGTATGAGCTGAAGCAACTGCACTTCGGCGGGATCGGCCAGCTCCTTCGACAGCCGATCGAGGGCTCCACGAGTCATGTTGGCGAGTTCACGCCCAAGCCAGTCAGGCGTCTGCATCTGTTGCATGGCTTCGCGACTCGCTCTAGTGGATCCATGCTTGTAGTGTACGAAGGGTGGGGATCCCTTGGTTTGGGTGACTACCGCGCAAGCCTAAACGGGTTCTTCGGATATCTCGGGGGAGTCGGGAATCCATCGAATGTGAGGGAGGGTCCTCCATAATCGGGTGCTGAGTTCAATTCACATCCGAAAGGAGGACCCTGTGGAGACTGATGGTAGGCGTATGTGCGAGGTGCTGGTTGGGCTGGGTGAGGTTGATCTGGTGGGTATCGAGGAGCTGTCGGGTGACCGGTTGAGAGTGACGATCCGGTCTCGTGGACCTCGCCCGGTGTGCGGGGAATGTGGTGGGAGGGTGTGGTCCAAGGGCGACCGCCTGGTTCGTTTGGTGGATTTGCCGGCGTTCGGTCGGCCGGTGCGGCTACGGTGGCGGAAACGCCGCTGGGTATGCCCCAGACCGACGTGCGCGGTGGGGTCGTTCGCCGAACAGGACCTGTCGGTGGCGCCGGAACGGGCCCTGTTGACGTCTCGCGCCGGTCGTTGGGCCACTGCTCAGGTGGGTCGGTTTGGTCGCACGGTGTCGGAGGTGGCCGAAGAGTTGGGATGTGATTGGCACACGGTGAACCGTGAGATTGTCCGGTGGGGAGACGCGCTGTTGGAAGCTGATGTTTCGCGGTTCGGACAGGTGGAAGCGGTGGGGGTGGACGAGACCCTGTTCTGGCGCAAGGGCCAGTGGAAAAAGAAGCAGTGGTGCACCTCGGTGGTGGACGTGGGCGGCCGTCAGCTCTTGGACATTGTGCCTGGTAGAACAGCTGAAAGCGCCGCCTCATGGTTCCGTTCCCAACCCCCTGGGTGGTGTGAGGCGATTCGGTGGGCGGTGTTGGACATGTCAGGCCCCTACCAGGTGGCCTATGACCGGGTGCTGCCCCACGCATGTCAGGTGGCCGACCCGTTCCATGTGGTCCGGTTGGCGAACCGCTGTGTTGACCTGGTGCGCCGCAGGGTCCAGAACGAGACCCTCGGTGCACCGCGGGCGGAAACGTGATCCGCTTTATCGGATCAGGCGGTTGTTGGTCATGGCGTCTGAACGTCTCGATGTTCGTGGCGAGAAACGCATCCAAGGGCTGTTGCGGGCTGGTGATCCCTATGGAGAGGTACGTGACGCCTGGTACGCCAAGGAGAGCATTCGGGACATCTACCAGATCGGAGACGCGCAACTGGCCTCGGAGTTCACCCACCGGCTGTCGGGGGATCTCCAGGACCGGTCACTGCCACCGGAGGTGAACAGTCTCGGGCGCACTATCGCTCGTTGGGCCACCCAGATCACGAACTGGCACCACTCGGCCGTGACCAACGGACCGACCGAGGGTTTGAACAATCTGATCAAGCGAATCAAACGAGCAGCGTTCGGGTTCCGTAACTTCGCCAACTACCGGATCCGAGCACTCCTATACGCCGGGAAACCCAACTGGACCCTCCTTGCCACCATCACTCCCCCCTAATTTCCGAAGACCCCCTAAACGAACGGTTTGCGAACGCTTCGGAGTAGGAGGCTACGGTGGAGGGTTTCGTGTTTCTTGGCTGGGCGACGATATCCGCGGGTTCTGGGAGCGGTCTAAGCGATGTTGTGGTGTTGTCAAGGGTGCCATGCCTAGCGAGGCCGACCTTCCGGGGATGCCGATTCGTCGTAGTGTGCCTGTTTCCCATACATCTCCGTGGTCCTTCTGATGGAGCGGGAACCACGACCTCGACGTAGATCGAAGTTGCCTCCTACGTACCCGGGTCTTCAATGGGCCTTTCAATTCGTTTAGGTTCAACCATTAGTATCGGCTGCCCGTTTAGCAAGGTGACATTGCCATGGATCAGTACCTTGTCGCCCGGGTTGATCTCTTTGAGGTGATCACGCTCTTCATCGGTCACAAAGAAGCATTCGACCTGAGTGAAGTACGTTTCGTCCCGCAGGGCCAGGTTTACCTTTCCAGGTAGACCGTATGCGGAATGGACGATCTTTATGTCGTAAACGTATCCCTTTAGCGTGCGGCGCTCCGACGTATAACCGCTGTTTCTTGGGAGTTCGCCCCAGTGTTTCGCGTGGCGCAGCAAGTGTGGCCGATCCTCTCTGACTTCTCCGAACAGGCTGACTCGTCCCCCTTCAAGGCCAAAGTAATCATTGACATACCGCTTGTAGAACTGGGCAACGACCTCATCCTCATGCTGGTCAGAGTCGATCACGACTTCGACAATGCTGTACGGATCGAATCCGTCGGGTATGGTCACAGCACATACCCGGCCCTTTACCGGGTCTTCGGAAATTAGGGGGGAGTGATGGTGGCAAGGAGGGTCCAGTTGGGCTTCCCGGCGTATAGGAGTGCTCGGATCCGGTAGTTGGCGAAGTTCCGGAACCCGAACGCTGCCCGTTTGATCCT